>OIWN01001377.1_pt1 | contig 19336 bp, 15 predicted proteins | sample 1587591 | NCBI WGS metagenome assembly OIWN01 (sample SAMEA3888901, study PRJEB22519) | human gut metagenome | biome: human gut; feature: human-associated habitat; material: faeces | place: Denmark | collected 2010 | reverse complement strand
CCGGCCAGAAAGAGGAAGTACAGCGGCCGCTGGGTGTCTCCCTGGGCCCGCAGCAGCGCGGCGCCGAAGTTATAGAGCATGCTGGCCGGCATGCCGATAAAATAGATGCGCATTCCGGTAAAAGCATACCGGGCCATCAGGGCGGAGTTTTCGCTGTTGAAGATGGCCACCAGCGCATCCGTAAAGCCGAACACGACCAGATACAGAGCCGCTGCCAGCGCCAGCGCCGTGCCGCTGCCCAGGCCCAGCAGCTTCCTGACACCAGCCCGGTCTCGCTTGCCGTAGCACTGGCTCACCAGCGGCTGTGCGCCCTGGGAGACGCCGTTGAAGATGGCCGTTGCCACCAGTGCAAAGTTTGCCACCACGCCATAGGCTGCCACAGCCACATTGCCTGCCAGCCGCAGGAGCAGCAGGTTGAAGACCGTCGTGGTCACGGCAGAGGACATCTCCCCCACAAAGCCGGAGATGCCCAGCTGGCAGCTCTGGAGCAGCAGCCGCGCCGAAGGCCGCTGGCGCACGAACTGAACGCCATTGGTCGGTTTGCGGAAATGCAGGCTGCAGATGGAAATGCTGATGACGGGCGAAATGGCCGTTGCCAGCGCCGCGCCGGGCAGGCCCCAGCCCATGGGGAAGATGAAGATATAGTCAAACACCACATTGAACAGGCTGCCGCTCAGGGTGGCCACCATGGCCAGCGAGGGGTCGCCGTCGTTCCGGGTAAAGGCCGAAACGATGTAGTTGCACATGAAGAACGGCGTGAACAGCAGGAAGATGCGGGTATACTGCAGGCCCAGCGCCACAATGGCTGCATCGCCGCCCATCAACCGGAGCACCGCATCCGGACAGAACGCCCCTACCAGCATAAACGGCACTGCAATCAAGATCGCGCACATCAGGCCGTTGGAAAAATAGCGGTGGGCCCGCTCATCGTTCTGCGCCTTGAGGATGGCATAGCGGGTGGCCGAGCCCAGGCCGATCATGGAGCCAAACGCAAAAATAAAATTATAAATGGGCAGGCAGAGGTTGAGCATCGCCACGCCGTCGGTGCCGGCGGCCTGCGCAATAAAATAGGTATCGGCCAGAATGTAGCAGGACGTACCGATCAACCCGAAGATGTTCTGCGAGACATATCTAAAGTACTGCTTGGTGACGTTCATCGAATTTCCTTTCTGCGTGATAATAAAAAGAGAACGCCAGATGCCCCCTCCACTCAAAGGCCTACGGAGGGAACACACCGCGTTCTTTTGCTTTCCACACGCTGCCTCTCCCCGGCTGTAGCCGCAGCGGTTCAAATCCGGGGTATTCTATCACAGTTTTTGTCGTTTTGTCAAGCAGTTTTCCGGATTTCATCGGATGGGTTTACACAAACGCCCCGATGGGTGTATACTGTTTCTCGATTTGTTTTTCAAAAAACCGGGAACGACCAGAAAGGAGGAGTCCCATGGTTCCAAAGCATACCATCTACTGCCTGGGTGAGGTTTTGCTGGCACTGGACGCGGACGCCCCGCTGGCTCATGCGGAAAGCTTTCGGCCTCGCCTCGGCGGGGATGCCGCCGTGCTGGCACAGGCCTGTGCCGCGCAGGGTGGGTGCGCCTCTCTTCTGGCCCAGCTGGGAGAGGACCCATTCGGGCAGCGGGCCGCCTCCACGCTCGCCGCCGCGGGCGTGGATACCACACACGCGTCCTTTTCCCGCACACTGCCCACCGCTTTGCTGTTTGAGGCCGGCGGCGAGGCGCTCTCTTACCGCGTGCGCACCGCCGGGCTGCAGTTTGCCCCGGAGCAGCTGGAGCCGGGGCTCTTCCAGCCCGGGGACGCCCTGCTCTTTGCCTCCTCCGGCCTATGCGACAGCCCGCTGCGGTACACCCATTTAGCGGCCCTCACCGCCGCCCGGGATGCCGGGGCCCTGACCTGCTTCGCGCCCTGCCTGGAGCCTGCCCTCTGGCCCCAGCCGGAGGGAGAAGCGGCCCCGCGGGAGGTCACGCGGCAGCTGCTCCCCCGGGCAGACATTGTCCTTCTCACCACGGAAGAGCTGAAATTTTTGTTCGGCACGGCGGAGATGCGGGTGGCGCTTTTCCCTCTCTTGCGGGGGCACACCCAGCTGGTGCTTTTGGCCCGCGCCGAGGGCATCCACGCCTTTACCCGCACGAACCATGCATTCTGGCCGGGGCTCTCCCTCCCTGCCCCACGGCTGGCCGCCAAGGCGCTCTGTTGTTTGCTGCAAAAAAACAGCACGCCGGAAAAACTGCCCCGCCTCACCACCAGGCAGTTACAAACGATCTTATAAGAAACGCACAAAGCCCCCGCCGGTCGGCGGGGGCTTTGCTTCGCAAGGTTTCCAATTCGGAGAAGATTGTGGGTTGTTTGGTTAGTGGATGAACACCGGACCCAGCGGGTTGGTGATGGGGCTGACGTAGCCGCCCAGCAGCTTGGGGATCGCCAGGCTGATGTCGGGGATGAAGGTCAGCAGCAGCAGTGCAACGAACATGCACAGGTAGAACGGCAGAGTCGCCTTGACGACCTTTTCCATCGGGCGCTTTGCAACGGCAGAGCCGATGAACAGCACAGCGCCGACAGGAGGAGTCAGCAGGCCAATGCCGCAGTTCAGAACCACGATGATACCGAACTGGATGGGATCGATGCCGATGGAGGTTGCGATGGGCAGCAGGATGGGAGTAGCGATCAGGATGATGGGAGCCATATCCATGATGCAGCCCAGAACCAAGATGATCAGGTCGATCAGCAGAGCGATGATGTAGGGGTTATCGGTGACGCTGGTGATGGCATTTGCAGCCAGATCCGGCACATGCAGCATGGTCAGGCAGTTGCCGAAGACTGCAGAGGTGGCGATCAGGATCAGCACGATGGACAGAGTGTTCACGCACTCATCCAGTGCATGCCAGACACCCTTCCAGTCCAGACCCTTGTAGACGAACACCGACACGAACAGAGAGTAGATAACTGCAATAGCTGCAGACTCGGTAGCGGTGAACACACCGCCAACAACGCCGAACACAACGATAATAACAGCGGCCAGTGCCCAGATGGAAGTGCCCAGCTGCTTAACGAAGCCCTTGATGCTGAACGGAGAGCCCTTGGGGTAATTCTCCTTGACCGAGATGATGTAGGAACCGATCATCAGGACGATGGCCAGCAGAGCACCGGGCAGATAACCTGCCAGGAACAGGCTGCCGACCGAGATGCCGCCGGCAGTGGTGGCATAAATGACCATGTTGTGGCTCGGAGGAACCAGCAGACCCTCGCAGGAGGAGGTGATGGTAACAGCAGTGGAGAAGTCGGCATCGTAGCCCTGATCGACCATCATGGGGATCATGATGGAGCCGATGGAAGCGGTATCTGCAGATGCAGAACCGGAAATACCGCCGAAGAAGTAGGAAGCAACGATGTTGACCATTGCCATGCCGCCGCGCATCCAGCCCACGCAGGCATCAGCCAGAGCGATCAGCTTTTCAGAAATGCCGCCGGAGCCCATGAGTACGCCCATGGTGATGAAGAACGGCACGGCCATCAGGCTGAAGGAAGAGATGCCCTTGACCATCAGACGGCAGACATCGGTCAGTGCCTGACCCTGCACCATCATGCACAGCACGCTGGAAAGACCAACGGCGTATGCAATGGGGAAACGCAGGAAGATCATTACAAAGAAGCTGACAAGAAGGACAATGATTGCCAGTGTCTGAACTGTCATATTACACTTCCTCCTTTACAAAAATGCTCTTGATGTGGTTGTACAGTGCCTCGATCTCGAAGATGATCATGGCAACACCGGCCAGCGGCACCGGGAAGTACATCCAGAAGCGGCTCAGCCAGGGCATGGACACGTAGAAGCCGCGGCCGCCCAGAGTGGTGGCATAGTTCCAGCCGACCACCATCATGATGACACCCAGAATGCACACGGCAAGATCGGCCAGAATATCCAGCACCTTGACGGCGATTTTGGGCAGATACACGTCAAACGCAGTCATGCGGATATGGGCACCGCGGCGGATGGCCAGAGCAGCACTCAGCACGGCCATGTAGCTCATACAGGTCAGCACAACCTCTTCCGACCATGCCGGGTCCGGGATGAACGAGACGTAACGACCGATGACCGACATGGTAGTGATGAGGATATCTGCGATCAGCAGCAGCTTGCAGATAAACAGGACCACTTTGTAGGTGATGTCGTACGCCGGCTTGATCTTATCCAAAGTGGTAAAGATTTTCGGCATATGAATTCCTCCATATAAAAAGCCCGGCAGGTCTGCGGGCGTATCCCGTAGTCCCCCGCCGGGCTATATACTATCTCAGAACAGGAAAGGCTTTTTCGATTATGCCTTCATGTCCAGCAGCTGCTGATACAGCTCAGCCTGATCGGAGGTGTTCTCGCTGATGACCTTCTGGCAAGCTTCCTGCCAAGGTGCCTTATCGGGAACATCCACGACATTGCAGCCGGAGCTCTTCAGCTCATCCAGAACCTTGTTCTCAGCGGTCTCGGACAGGTCTGCATTGAAGGCCTGCGTATCAGCACCGGCCTCCATGATGGCAGCCTGCTGGTTCTCGGTCAGCTTGCCCCATGCGTTATCAGTGATAACAGCCTGAACAGCGCCCAGAGTGTGGCCGTCCAGGATCAGGTTGTTGGCAACCTCGGGGAATGCATTGGACTTGTAGTTTGCGATGGGCTGCTCAGCACCATCCACAACGCCGGTCTGCAGTGCGCTGTACAGCTCACCGAAGGAAACGACGGTGGGGTTAGCGCCCAGACCCTCGACCATGCCGTTCATAACGGGGTCGTTGGACACGCGCAGCTTCAGGCCCTTGAAATCATCGATGCCGGAAACCGGGTTGACCGTGAAGAAGTGACGGAAGCCCTCTTCGCCGTAGAAGACACCACGAACGGGCAGGCCCAGCTCCTGGGGCTCGTTCAGGAACTCAGGTGCCAGATCGCTGTTGGCGAAGTTCCAGAAGTGTGCGCGGTTCTCGAAGGTGAAGGGGATGGACAGCAGCTTGGACTTGTTGCAGCCGTAGCTGGTCAGTGCGAAAGCGGAGATACGGCTCATATCGATGGAGGTAGAACCGCCCAGAATTGCGTCCAGAACGTCGTTCTCAGAACCCAGAACGCCGGAAGCCTGCACGTCGATGACGACGGAACCGCCGGTCAGCTCCTCGACCTTCTCCTTGAAGTGGGTAGCGGTCTGACCAACGATGGTATCCAGCGGGTTGACCTCGGCGTAGACCAGAGTCACCTTGGGATCGTTTGCAGCAGCAGTAGCATCACCAGCAGCAGAAGCTGCGGTGGAAGAAACTGCGGTAGAGGTGGAAGCAGCAGAATTGCTGGAACCACCACATGCGGTCAGAGCCAGAGCAGCGGCGGAAACACCGGCTGCTGCCAGAAAGCTGCGACGAGTGATTTTTTTCATAAGTAAATCCTCCTTAAATCTCCCGAACGGCCCGGTCTGCACAGGACCCGTATGCCGTTCATTTACTGTACATACTTTAGCAAATTTTTTTAACCGAAACAAGGGCTTTCAAAAAATGTCCTGTTTTTTGAAAAAATATCAGAATTTCTTTTGTGAAAAACGCCAAACACTTTACTTTTTGTTTGTGCATCTTCGCCTAACAGATGGATACATTCCTGTATTCAATAGAAAAACAAAGTGCTGGATGCCCTCCCCTTTGGGGTCCAGAGCACACAGCACTTTGCCGGTTCTTTTTTCTGTTTTCCTGATTTCTTTGCCCATCTTTTCCGGGCTTTTCTGTGGGGCTTATGCCTGCCGGATGCGGGCGATCAATTCGCCCTGCTGGGCAAACCGATCATACATCGGCTGCACAGCAGCACGGAACCTTGCCTTTTCTTCTTCGTCCAGCTCTGTCACCTCAATGCCTGCTGCACGCAGATCACTTTCCGATTCCGCCTCCTGCTGCGCCCAGAGCCTGCGCTCCACCTTGGCGCTCTCCCGGGCACACAGGCGGATGATCTCCGGGTAGCGCTCGTCCAGTGCGGCCAGCTTTTCCATCACAGCAGGGCTTGCAAGCTGCACCTCCGGCACGCGGGTATGCTCATCCTTTAAAAAGTAAGGTGCCACCTCGTAGTGACCCATGGCTTCGTAGCTGGGCCAGTTGTTCTCTGCGCCATCGATCTCACCGTTGTGCAGGGCGGCATACACCTTGCTGTACACTACCTTTACCGGCTTTGCGCCGAGGTCGGTGATCATTTCGCTCATCATGTCCGATTCCTGCACGCGGATGGTCAGGCCTTGCAGATCCGCAAGGCCTGTCACCTTCTGCCGGGTGTAGATGCTGCGCACACCGGCATCGAACCATGACAGTCCCGTCAGCTCCAGCGACTCCAGCGTGGAGAGGAACTCGTCGCCGATGGTCCCATCCAGCACGCGCCACATCTGGTCAGCGTCGGTGTAAAGGTACGGCAGCTGCAATACGCTCAGCGCCGGCTCGTACTCTGCCAGCTGGCTGAGGGACACACGGGAGAAATCAATGCCGCCAAACTGCATCTGCTGGATCACGCTCTGTTCCGCGCCCAGCTCTCCCCCGCTGTACACCAGCACTTTCACGCGGCCATCGGTGCGCTGGGCCACAAGATCCGCAAAGGCCAGCGCCGCCTGCGTAGTAGGATAATCCTCCGGCTGGTTCTCCGCATAGCGCAGGATCAGTTCCGCCCCCTGTTGCTCCTGCACCGGCTGATGGCCGCAGCCGGCCATTGGCAGGGTCAGCACCGCCGCGCCGAACAGGGCGATCAGCATCTGGCGGCGGGTCACAGGCGGGCCTCCCGTGCAGCCTTGGCCGCTTCCCTGCGGTACTGGGTGGGGGTCATGCCGGTGCGTTTTTTAAAGGTGTGGGCAAAATAGCTGGAATCCTCGTAGCCCACCATGGAAGCTACCTCTGCTGCCGAACGGAACGGGTCGGTGAGCAGCTCCTTGGCAGCGTTGATACGCAGTTCGGTCAGGCAGTCCAGAAAGTTCATCTTCTGGTACTTCTTGAACTGTGCCGAGAGATACGCCGGGCTGATATGCAGGATCTCGCTCACACTGTCCAGCGAGAGGTCGAACATATAGTTATCCTCCATATACTTGCGCACATGGGCCATGACCAGTGCATTGCGGTCGTTCTCCCCTGCTTCGGCGGCTTCATCCTCCGGGTCAGCTTCCGGCCCCGGTTCCACCGGAGCCAGCTCTGCAAGGCGGCGGCCCGCCTCGATCTGACGGATGGCCTTGCGGATGGAAGCTTCCACTTCGTCCGGGTTCACCGGCTTGAGCAGATAATCGCAGGCACCCAGATGCATGGCCTCGTGGGCGTACTGGAACAGACTGTAGGCCGTAACAAAGATCACCTTGCACTCCGGGCGCTGTTCCAGCACGGCGCGGGCTGCATCCAGACCGTTCATACCGGGCATCTCAATGTCCATCAGGATCAGGTCTGCGCCCCACAGCACCGCCGTATCCGCTGCCTTGCGGCCGTTCTCGGCAGTCTCGATGGTCACTTCGTGCTCAAAGCGGCGGGCCACGATGTCCGCCAGCGTTTCCCGTTCCAGTGCTTCATCATCCGCGATCAACAGACGAATCATTCCTCAAACTCCTCCTCATTCTCCACCAATGGCAGATACAGCACCACCGCCGTACCGCGTCCCGGATGGGACCGTATCACAAAGCGGCTGTTCCGATCCAGCAGACGCAGGCGGGCCGCAACATTATAAATGCCGATATGCTCCCAGCGTTCACCGGGCTGGCTGAGCGCCCCGCGCAGCTGTCGTAATTGATCCAGCTGGATGCCCACGCCGTTATCCACCACGCGGATGCACAGCAGTCCCTTCTCCCGCAGAGGGTTCACGCGGATGCGCACCACACCGCCCTCCTCTTTGGGGCAGATGCCGTGCTTGAAGGCATTTTCCACAATGGGCTGTAAAATAAAGGACGGCACCATGGTCTCGGTAAGATCCAGCGAATCAGAAATGCGCCACTCCATACGCACCCGCTCACCAAAGCGGACATGGTAGATGGAGTAATATTCATCCACGATGCGCACCTCACGGGAGAGCGGCACCTGTTCATCGTTGCTCATCAGGCTGTAGCGCAGCAGGTGCGAAAGCGCCATGATGAGCGCCTGCGTACGGTAGGCCGTCTCGGTGCCGGCGGTCTGCTGGATCACATTCAGGGTGTTGAACAGAAAGTGCGGGTCGATCTGGCTGCGCAGCTGCTGCAGCCGGCTGCGCTCCATGCGGTTCTGCAGCTCCAGTGCTTCGGTCTTCTGGCGGTGCAGCTCCCGCTCGATCTCGTTTTTCTCCTGCAGGGTGGTCACCTGCTGGGCCATGGAGTGCTTCATGATGTTGAAGGACTCGGCCAGCTGAGCGATCTCCGGCTGCTTGGGCAGCGGGATGTCCGGGGTGTCGAACTCACTTTTGCCAATGGCGCGGGAGGCAGCGATCATCTGCTGCACCGGCGTGAGCAGACGCATGACCATCAAACCGGTAACGCAGCCCAGCGCCACGCACAGCGCCACCACCACCGTCTGCAGCATGGTGATGCGCTCGTTCAGGGCCGAGATGGTGGTGTAGGTGGTCTGGGAATCCTGAATGGCGGTTTCCAGCAATTGCAGGGTGTACTGGCTCAGGTAATCGCCGCAGGGCACCACCTTTGCATAATACAGCTGGGAAGCTGCGGCATCGTTGCCGCTGAGCAGGTCGTTTTCCAGCTCATCCAGCAGGCCGGTGTAGGTCTGATAGACCGTATCCACTGCGCTGTAGAGCACCCGCTGCTCATCGCTGACGCTTTCCAGACTGTTCAGGCTGGTACCGATGCGCCAGAGCCATGCGTTGCAGGTGGAAGATGCTGACTGCAGCCGGTCAATGATCTCCTCCGGCTCGCTGTTCTCCCAGCGGTAGTTCTCCAGCACGGAAATAGAGCTTTCCACACCGCCCTGAAAGCGGCTGATGGCGTTGAAGCAGCCCATCTGCGCGTCCTGTACTGCCTGCACTGCTCTGGACTGGTAGCCATTGAGCGTGAGCTGCATGGCAAAGGCCGCAAAAAATGCTGCCAGACACAAGCCCATGCGCTGCTTGAGGGTGATCTGCCGCTTGCGGTGCTGCAAAGCCTGCCGCCTCCTTTCGTTTGGTAACGATTTATTGTACCACGCTTTGGGCCGGATTGGCAAGGTTTGCATGTTTTTCTCTTGCCTAAACCGCGCAATTGTGGTACGATGCCTATAAATACAAAGGAGGCGACTTTATGTCCCAGACCATCTCCGTTTCCACCACCATGGGTGAGCAGGGCTTCCGCGATTTTGCCGTGTTCGATGCATTCCATCACCGCAAAGCATGGCTGCGTCCCGCTGTTTTTGCCGCCATTATGCTGGCTTTTGCCGCCGTCTGCCTTTCGCAGCTGGGCAAGCGCCCGGGTGCCGGGCTGCTGGCTGCTGTGCTTGCCATTGTGGGCATCGGCCTGCCGGTGAGCTACTTTTACTCGTTCTTCCGCAGCGTTTCCCGGCAGATCAAACAGATGCACCTGCCGCGGGCCTTCTACCGTGTGGAGCTGGCCGACACCGGCATTGCTGTGTGGATGTACGGCCAGCAGGACAAGCCCGAACCCACCAGCCGCCACGCATGGGACAGCTTTTACTGCGCTTACCGCACGGACAATGCGGTGTACCTCTACGTAGAAAAAGAGAAAGCTTACTTACTGAACGACCGCATGGAAGTGGTGTGGAAGTTTTTGGCCGGCATCCTGCCCAAAGAAAAGCTGCACGACTGCAGAAAAGGTTAAGCCCAAAAAATATGCACACGCAAAAAAGAACTGCTGACATTTCGTTCAGCAGTTCTTTTTTGTATATAAAAAACCCACGCTGCGGCAAAGCAAAGCGCAGCGCGGGTGCGAAGATAGCTTATGTTCTTGCGTCAGCCGATCAGCGGGCCAGCGTATACTTGTGCAGGGTCTTGCGCACAGCGCCGGGGCCTGCAAACAGCTCCTTGGCCATTGCCTCGATCTTCTCGCCCAGACCAACGGCATACAGATCCACGCCGAACACGTCAACACGGCTGTACAGCTTCTTCAGGCAGCTGAAGTCCTGCTCGCCTTCCTTGACCTCCAGCGGAGCCACAATGGCCTGCAGCTCAGCCAGCAGCGGATCGGCGGAAGGCTCAAAAGCCTGACCGTTGTCATCGATGCCCTTCAGGTAGCGGGCGTAGCCTGCCAGCACCAGCGGGATCAGGATCAGGTTGCTCTTGTCCAGACCGCGTGCCTCGTAGGCCTTGATGGTCTCGCCAAAGCGGATGGCCAGCTTCTGGGAGGTATCGGTTGCGATACGCTGGGGAGCATCCGGCATGAAGGGGTTGGGCAGGCGGCGGTTGATGACAGCGCCGATGAACTCATAGGGGTTCAGCACGCCGGGATCAACGACCACAGGCATGGCCTCGATATAGCCGATCTTCTGGATGAAGGCACGCAGGTCTTCATCGGCCATCTCGGCGGAGATGAGGGTGTAACCCAGCATGCAGCCATAGATGGACATGGCAGTGTGCAGCGGGTTCAGGCAGGTGCACACCTTCATCTTCTCGATCTTGTCCACGGTCTCGCGGTCGCAGTACAGCACACCGCCCAGCTCCAGCGGAGGACGGCCATTGGTGTAGTGATCCTCGATGCACAGGTACTGGGTCTCCTCGGCGTTGACGAAGGGAGCGGTGAAGGTGTGCTTCTCGGTGACGATGGTGTAGTTGTCCTCAAAACCGTCGTCAGCCAGCATCTTCTGAACCTTGGCATCCGGGCGGGGAGTGATCTTGTCGATCATGCTCCAGGGGAAGGTGATCTTGGTCTCGTCCTTGACGTAGGCCAGGAACTCGGCGGGGACCAGACCCTGCTCGACCCACTTGGAAGCGTAGGCAAAGACTGCGGCCTTGACCTTATCGCCGTTGTGAGAGCAGTTGTCCATGCTCTGGACGGTCAGGGGCAGCTTGCCGGCCTTGAAGCGCTCGTAGAGCAGGGCAGTGACCTTGCCCATGGCCAGAACAGGGGTCAGGCCGCGCTCGAGGTCAGCAGGAGCGACGCCGTAGCCCTTCTCGGTGATGGTGAAGGAGATCATCTGCAGGCTGGGTGCCTGGAAGATCTCGACCAGACGAGCCCAGTCCGCGCCGAAGGAGTAGTCAGCCTTCAGGCTCTCGGTGACGGAGGCGATGACCTTCTTCTCGATGTCGCCGGTGGACTTCAGGCAGACCAGCAGGCTCAGGTTGTCGTAGGGCTGATAAGCCTTGTCGATGATCTCGTAGTCGAAGCTCTCGGCCACGATGACGCCGCGGTCATACTTGCCGCTGTTCAGGGCGTCGTTCAGGATAGCAGCCGGGAATGCGCGGAAGATGTTGCCGGCGCCGAAGTGGACCCAGGTGGGTTCTGCGTGGGTCTTGGCCTTGACGGCCTCGACGTCGAACTTGGGCAGCTCGTAGCCCTTTTCTGCCCACTCGGCGGACAGATTGCCGTTCTTAATATCAGTCAGCTTCATGATATATCAGCCCTTCTTCTTCTCTTCGTCCAGACGGTCCAGCAGGTCCCAGACGCCCAGCATATACTGGATGCCCAGCGCACGGTCATACTTGCCGTAGCCGGGGCGGCAGCTGCCGGGGCCTTCCTCCCACAGCTGACGGCCATGGTCGGGGCGGATGTAGCCCTCGAAGCCGCAGTCATGGTAGGCGCGCAGGATCTCGATGATGCCGGTCTCGCCGCAGCAGTCGCGGTGGGCAGCCTCGGAGAAGTCGCCGTTGGGGAAGTGATGGATGTTGCGGATGTGTGCGAATGCGATGCGGTCGCAGTGCTTGCGGACGATCTCAGCCACATTGTTGTTGGGGTTGGCGTTCAGGCTGCCGGAGCAGAGGGTCAGGCAGTTGTACTCGTCGTCCACCATGCTCAGGAAGCGGTCGATGCTCTCGGCATCCACCAGCAGGCGGGGCAGGCCGAAGATGTCCCAAGGGGGATCGTCCATGTGGATGGCCATCTTGATGTCGCACTCGCGGCAGGTGGGCATCAAGGCTTCGAGGAAGTACTTCAGGTTCTCCCAGAGCTTTTCCTTGGTGACAGGGGCGTAGGCCTTGAACAGCTCGTCCAGCTTTGCCATCCGCTCCGGCTCCCAGCCGGGGAAGGTCATGTTGTACTTCTCGGTGAAGGACATGATGTACTCGGCCATGGACTTGTAGTCGCCCTTGATCTTGTCCTTCTCGTAGAACAGTGCGGTGGAGCCGTCGCCGACGGGGTGGAACAGGTCGGTGCGGGTCCAGTCGAAGATGGGCATGAAGTTGTAGCAGATCACCTTCACGCCGAACTCCTTCAGGTTCCGCATGGTCTGGATGTAGTTCTCAATGTACTGGTCCCGGGTGGGCAGGCCCACCTTGATGTCATCGTGGACGTTGACGGATTCCACCACGTCCATGTTGAAGCCGTAGGGCTCCAGCTGCTTCTGGACCTGGGCGATCTCCTCTTTCTCCCAGACCTCGCCGGGCTGCTTGTGGTGCAGGGCCCAGACGATGCTGGTCACGCCGGGGATCTGCTTGATGTCAGACAGCTTGATGCTGTCGTTGCCCTCGCCGTACCAGCGAAAGCCCATCTGCATAGGCATAAATAAACCTCCTCATTCTTACACACGGGAGAGGCGGGGATGGGGAGCCGCGCTCCCCACCGGCCGCGCCCTCAGGTCACGTCCATCCCGGTCTGCACATCCCCGAAGGGGAGGCGGCGCACCGGGAGACGCGGGAATTTGACAGGAAAAAGCGTCCGATCAGCCGCCGAACCACTTCAGAGGCACCTCGATCAGCGGCGGGAAAATAGCCAGCAGGAAGCACAGGGCCGTCTGGGTCAGGAAGTAGGGCATGGTGGGCGGAATGATCTTGTCCATCTTCACGTTGCCGGCGGCGCAGGCCACGTTCAGCACGGGACCCACCGGGGGAGAGGTCAGGCCCAGCACGTTCATCAGCACGAAGCACACGCCGAAGTAGATAGGGCTGATGCCGGCGGCCTTGACCAGGGGCAGCATGATGGGGGTGAGGATCAGGATGCTGGGGGTGACGTCCATGGCCAGGCCGACTACCACCACGATGAGCATCAGCACAATCATCAGGAGAGTGGGGTTGTCCACCAGGCCCTCCAGGCCGGCAGTCAGCAGCTGGGGGATGCGGGAGACCGTCATGTAGTAGGCGGCCACGTTGGCGGCGGCGGCCAGGAACATGACCACCGCGGAGGTCTTGGCAGCAGACACAAAGACGGGGCCCAGGTCCTTCAGCTTCATCTCGCGGTAGACCAGCAGGCCCACCAGGATGGCATAGACGCAGGCAATCACGCCGGCCTCAGTGGCGGTGAACTTGCCGGAATGCAGGCCGACCAGAATGATCACGGGAAGCAGCAGGGCCCACAGCCCGCCCAGGAAGATCCGGACCGCCTCCTTGGGGGTGGGGGCCTTGAAGTCCTCCACGCTGGGGACCACGCCCTCCTTGCGGGTACGGAGGAACCACACCACACAGGCGATGATGGTCAGGTACACGGCGGGGGCGATGCCGGCCATGAACATGGACTTGATGGAGACGCCGGCGGACACGCCGTAAACGATCATGGGCACAGAGGGGGGCATAATCGGGGCCACCAGGTTGGCGCTGGCCACCAGGGCAGAGGACTCCTCCCGGTTGTAGCCGGAGCGGACCATCATGGGGATCAGGATGGCGCCCAGGGCGGCACAGGCCGCCACAGCGGAGCCGACCAGAGCGGCAAACATCAGACAGGCGAAGATGGTGACATAGCCCAGTCCGCCTCGGATGCGGCCCAGGAAGACGTCGCAGAAGGCGATGATCCGCTTGGTCAGGCCGCCGCGGTTCATGATCTCGCCGGCCAGCACAAAGAAGGGCAGGGCCATCATGGTAACGGAGTCAGAGCCCTGCATCAGGGTGCGGGCGATGATAGTGGGGTTGGCATCGCCGCCGCCCATGGCCAGCGCGGTGCAGACGGCGCACAGCAGCAGGGCCATGGCGATGGGCAGACCGATACCGATGCCGATGAGCATCGTGGCGATAAATACGGCAATGATCACTGCAGGCCGCCTCCTTCCTTGGCAATGGGGTCTTCTCCGTCATCGGCCTTGTGGCCGGTGAGCAGCTCGACAACGGGCTCCTTCAGAACAAACATACGGTACAGGTTCACCAGAGAGATGATGATGACGGACGCGCCCAGCAGCACGCCGGCGAAGTGGACCAGAAACACTGGGAAGTGGGTGGCGACCCAGAAGTCATTGCGGTTGTTCCAGGCGTTCAGGAAGGCGCCGTTGGTCAGGATCCACATCAGCCAGATGACGAGACCCTGGATGATGAAATACAGGACCTTCTGGCCCAGGGGGGGCAGCTTGCAGATCAGGGTGTCGATCATCAGGTGCTGGTTCTCCCGGGCGGCGATGATCGCGCCCAGGTAGATCAGATAAATAAAGCAGATCCGGGCGATCTCCTCACTCCAGGGGAAGCCGATCCCGAATTGGCGCAGGACAACGTTCATGAAGGTGAAGAAGATCATCGCGCCCAGGAAAATAGCGATCAGGATCTCGATGCTGCGGAAGAGCTTGTCTACCGCCGCGCCGATCCCGTGAGATTTGCGACTGCTGTCGGACATAGAGAAACCTCCTCATTCAGGGTGAGACCGCGCCCCCGGAGGGGGCACGGTCTTTGGGGATAGGTTGATTACTGAACGGCCTCGATCTTCTCGATCAGAGCGGGAGCCCAGTCGTTGGCGGCCAGCAGCTCGTTCAGGGTGGGCTGGATCTTCTCGATCATCTTGGCGCGCTCGGCCTCGGTCATCTGGGTGACGGTCACACCGGCGGCCTCGATGGTCTCACGGTCGGTATCCACGGAGGCGATGTAGTCCTCCCAGGCCTGCTCAGCGGTGGCCTTGGCGGCATCGCGGACGATCTGCTGCTGCTCCTCGGTGAGTTTGCTCATGGCGTCCTTGTTGCCGATGATCTCCAGGGTGGCGACGATGTGGTTGGTCTCGTACAGGTACTTCTGGACCTCCTGGAAGCTCTGGGCCACCACAGTCACCATGCCGTTGTCCTGGCCGTCCACAGTGCCGGTCTCCAGGGCGGTGAACAGCTCGCCCAGGGAGATGACCTGAGCGGAGGCGCCCAGATCCTCCACGATGCCGATGTGGATGGGGTTGTTGGGCATACGGAACTTCTGGCCGGCGAAGTCATCCACACAGGTCAGAGGCTTGTTGGAGGTAAAGGTACGGGCGGAGTTGGGGCCCCAGGACAGCATCTCCACCTCGGGGAACTTCTCGTTGAAGGCGGCGCTCACCTCATCGGCCACCTCGCTGGTCCACACGCTCTTGGCGTGCTCCAGGTCGCGGTACAGGAAGGGCCAGTCGGAGATCAGCATCATGGGGAACTCCTGGTTCATGGGGGTGCCCACAACGGTGAAGTCCACAGAGCCGTCGCGGACGCCCTGCCACAGGGCGGCCTCGTCGCCCAGCAGGCCGTCGTGATAGACCTCGACCTTCACGGCGCCGCCGGTCTGCTCCTCGATCTGGGGCTTGAAGACGGTGTCCAGAGCGGCGGCCATGGGGTGAGTGGCGCCCCAGTTGTCGCCGATCTTCAGGGTGACAGAGTCGCTGCCGCCCTCGCTGCCGCCGCCGCAGCCGGCCAGCAGAGAGGCGGACAGAGCCGCGGCAAGAGCTACGGAAGCAATCTTCTTCATGTTCATGTTCGTTCTCCTCCTAAAATTTCAGTTCTCACAAAATTCTTTAACGCCAGCAGTTCCGCTGAGCGGTTAAATATGGGACTGCCCGGTTTACTCCCCGTCGAAGAGGATGACCATCTTCTTCATGTCCTTCGGAGGGTGGATGATGTTCTCAAAGACCTGCTCCACCTGGCTGAAGGGGATGTAGTGGCTCACCATGCCGTCCAGCTGGAACTCATGGCGGGCGAAGCGCTCAATGGTGGGCTGGAACTGGTTGCAGGACATCCGGGTGCCGATGATGGACAGCTCACGGGTATTGATCATGGCCTGGGTGATGCCCTCCTGGGCGGTGCAGAAGCCCATGGGCACGATGGTGGCCCCATTGGCGGGGATGCCCATCTCCAGCAGGGCGGTGAGGGAGCCGGGGTAGCAGGCGGAGTCAAAGATGACATCCACACCGGCGCCGTTGGTGAACTCCTGGACGGCCTGCTTCAGGTCCTGCTCCTTGGTGTTGACGATGGCGTCGGCGCCGTAGCCCCGGGCGCGCTCCAGGGAGTTGGGGTTGATGTCGGCGCACATGACGCGGCAGCCCTTGACCTTCAGAGTCTGGAGGATAACGGCGCCGATGGTGCCGCTGCCCAGGACCAGGACCGTCTCGCCGCCCTGGATGTTGGCGCGGGCGGTGCAGTGGCCGCCAATGGCGAAGGGCTCGATCAGGGCCGCGTCCCGGAAGGGGAGCTCCTTGGGCATGACATAGACCTCATGCTCCGGAACGGCGAAATACTCTCTCCAGCCGCCGTCGATGGCGGAGCCGCGGGCCTTTACCTGGCGGCATACGTTGCGGCGGCCGGCCCGGCACTGGGGGCACTCGCCGCAGGCAACCACCAGGTCCACCACCACATGGTCGCCCACCTTGACGTTCTTGACGTCCTTGCCGACCTCCACGATGACGCCGGCGTTCTCATGGCCGGGGACGCGGGGAAACACAGCGTTGGGGTTCTCGCCCAGAAACTGATGCACATCGGAGCCGCACACGCCGGCCGCCTTCATCTGGATCAGCACCTCGTTGTCCGCGGGCTTGGGCACGGGAACTTCCCGGACCTCAAACTGCTTCGGGCCAATGATGACAACTTCCTTCATGGTTTCTTTCATCTCTTGTGACCACCCTTCTCAGCTTGGACCGGGGGCGCTTCCTTCTGCCGCCCCGTCTGGGATGCATACTGCCGCCCGGTCTCTGTCTCACTGACACTATTCTACAATACTTGTATACTAGAACACAAGGTGGGGAATTAACAAAGATTCATGTTCTTTTTTATGCAAATCATAAAAAGCTTTGGAAATTTATTTGAAAGACTTAGAATTTGTTTCCTGCTTCTGTTTCCCTGGCTGATGAGGGGGGCTGCTTGAAATACTGTGGGAATTCCGCCTGGATCTTCAATGCATCAAATTTATAACGGCTCAGGTGGGTCTCCATCTGCTGCCGGGCCATCTCCGCATTCCCCAGGCGGATCTGCCGGGTGATCTCCTCGTGGTCCTGGACCGCCGCCTGCTGGCTCTCTACGGAGACCAGGGACATACTGCGCACCCGGTCAAAATGGATGGAGATGTTCTGGATGAGGCTGTGTATCTGGGATTTGCGGGCGATCCGGAACAAATTCTCATGGAATTTGTTGTCCAGCCACATGAGATTTTCTGGGTCGTAGTTGTCCAGATAGAAGTTTTGAAGGCGCACATTCTCCTCCAGGGCCTGAAGGTCTGCCGGAGTGACAAGCTCACAGACCTGCTCCACGATGGCGCACTCCAGCACATCCCGCATGAATCGGGACTCGTCTACCAGATCGTAATCGATGAGGGAGACGACGCTCTTCCTCTGGGGGTAGGTTTCAATGATCTTCACCTTGGCCAGCTCGATCAGCGCCTCCCGCACCGGCGTGCGGGAGAGGCCCATCTCGGTGGCCAGCTCATTTTCACTGATCTGGCTGCCGGGCTCCAGGCGAAGGGAGATGATGTTGTCCTTGATGATCCGCAGGGCGTAGTCGCGGCTGCTTTCCCGGGGAAGTCGTTCTGAGATATGCACGGGTGTCCTCCTAAAATATTTCAGATCTTCCGGCCCACGCAGGGGACGAGATTGATCGGCTTTGACCGGCCTGAGCGCCCGGAAGTCCGGTCAAAGCTGTGGTCTGATTTTATTGTGGCACATTGCGCACGAATTGTCTACTAGCATACTAGCAACAAATTCTGATGTTTTTTTGGCAGAAATGTCAACGGAATGAAAAACAGCTGTGAGCGGCTCACAAGGAGGCTCACAGCTGTGGATGCCGGAAAAGATCTGTTGGAGATCAGGCGGCCTTGCCCAGGGACTGGCGGCTGCCGGTGTGGTAGATGGGTTTCCACTCCACCTTTTTTACCAGAGCGGCCAGAGAGATGGGGATGTAAGTAAACATAAAGAGCGGGAAGGTAAAGACGTAGAGGAACTTTTTCCCTGTGGGGATTTGGATCTGATCCCACTCGCACAGGACGGTGAGGATCCCATAGAGGAGCAGGCCCAGGTAGAAGCTGGCCACGGTGGACAGCAGGAAACTGCCGGATACGGAGAGGATCTCCCTTACAATATAGGAGGGCTGTCCCCAGCAGGCCAGGCACACCACCAGGTTGAAGGCGATGGTGACCAAGGTGAGCAGCATCCCGGGGGCCACGGTCATAAACATATCGTAGCAGGACCAGCTTTTCCAGCTGGGCTTTTGGCAGAAGCCGCGGACCAGGTCGCCGCTGTAATTGGCATTGACCTGATAGAAGCCCTTGGACCAGCGCAGCCGCTGATCCCAGGACTGCCGGAAGGCGGTGGGCTGCTCATCATAGATGACTGCCTTGTCGCAGTAGCCGATGCGGCGGCCCTTCAGGGCACAGCTGACAGAAAACTCGATGTCCTCGGTGAGCAGGTGATAGGGCCAGCCGCCGTTCTCCCGGATCACATCGGCGGAGATGAGGAAGCCGGTGCCCGAAACGTGGCAGTTGCTGCCCAGCAGCATCCGGGGGAAGTTGAGGAAGCGGGCCTCCCGCAGGAACCAGATGGCATAACCGGCGGAGATCCAGTTGGCGCCGAAGTTCCGGGAGTTGCGGTAGCAGGTGATAGCTCCGTAGTTCCCGCTGTCAAACACCTTGTTCATCTCCGACACAAAGTTGGGGTCCACCAAGTTGTCGGCGTCAAAGATCAAATAGCCGTCATACTGGTCCCGGCCCTCGTGGACCAGGGTGCGGAATAGGTAATCCAGGGCGTAGCCCTTCCCCTTCTTGTGCTGGTTGAAGCGCTCATACACGATGGCGCCCGCCCGGCGGGACACCTGGGCCGTGTCATCGGTGCAGTTGTCCGCCACCACATAGACATCCAGCAGGTCTGTGGGGTAGTTCTGTTGTTTTAGAGTGTGGATCAGTTCGCCGATCACTCCCGCTTCGTTCCGGGCGGAGATCACCGCGGCGTAGCGGTGGAGCTGTGCCGCCTCCGGCTGCTTCCAGTGCTTCCGCCGGATCAGCCCTAGAAAGAGATAGACCAGCTGATAGGCATAGGCCAGAGTGAACAGGACAGCCAGAAACAGGTTAAATGCTTCGACCATTCGGATCATATTCATAAGAAAACACCTTTTTGAG
>OIWN01001371.1_pt1 | contig 19370 bp, 27 predicted proteins | sample 1587591 | NCBI WGS metagenome assembly OIWN01 (sample SAMEA3888901, study PRJEB22519) | human gut metagenome | biome: human gut; feature: human-associated habitat; material: faeces | place: Denmark | collected 2010 | reverse complement strand
ATCCAAGTGGGTAATGTAGTTCGGATTTATCATTTTCATGAAAATGTGATTTGACGAACAAGGGCAGGATTTACATTCCTGCCCTTGTTTTTTGTTCTCTGTACTGGTATCATTTTTTATAAAACAAATGCAGGTTTATCGGGGAGTCGTATAAGGCAACATAGCAGAATTCTGGAGGTGTGTATATGGATTTCCCAATAAATAGAAATGCTTTCGATCAATTTATCTGCAACTCAAATATCTTTGAATTAACACGAGTTGCTATGCTACAATGCTTGAAAAACTGGTACAATGATGAGCGAGAGCAATTTCTTGATGATATGAGAGCTGATTTTGATACGGTTATGGAAAAATACCACTTTTATGACAGCATGGTATCATTCAATAAAAATTTTGAGTTTAACCTGCCATTAGACACGATAACCTGTATCATTACCATCAACGATGATGAGGACGATTATTGTATGTGTTATCGGGCTATATTTGACTACGATATGAATATGATTGACGATATGATTTCCCCATAATTGTGGCAGCGAACAGCCTGTTCTTACTGACTTCTTTTAATCAGCGCGGCATAAGTTATAGAAAGGTGAGAAATCGTAATGATAAAAGAGATTGAAATTCAAGGTTGTGTTACAATTCCAGAGGATGTTTCAATGGATGACTTTGTTGATAAATTTATTGCGTTTATTGAAGAAAATGGGTGGAATTTTGGCGGAGGATATCGTACTATTGTAGATGGGCACTATATAAATGACGATGGGACAAAAGGCGAATATGTCTTTGACCACTGAATGACAACTTCCTATTTACCAGCTAGACATAAGCAGAGGCGGGAGCATCGTTTGAGATGTTCCCGCCTTGTGTGTTAGTCCTGTTTCGTTTTGTCCTGTTCCTGCCGTACTTTCCCTCCACAAACTCCCACTGTCCTTCCTCACTCTCGAAAAACGCCTGTATCTCCGGACGCAGAGCCTTCCACTTCGTGACAGGGAATCCCGGCGCCGCAGCCGTTGAATGTTCGGATTTTTGCTTTGACCAAAACGATACCACAAAACACAGGGGGACGGTCCCTCCCCCGCGCCCGCTACAGCAGCACATCGGACACAATCAGCCCATGAAACCAAACCATACCAGCAATGCTACGCCAACGATGCCAAGCACAACCCCGACCTGGATGTATAGCCTTTCTTTATACTGATCATATTTGTAAAACAATGCGGTCGCCGCACCGATAAACAAAAGTGCAAGGCTTCCTTTCCACGCCGGATTGCCTTTGACAAGACAAATGAGCGTCAAAACCTGCGTGGCCGCAATGACAAAATCCAGTGCCGCGCTTCTGGACCGCGTATCGATCTGTGCGTCCCGCTCATCTTTAACAAGCCGTGGCTGGGAGTGCTGTTTCATATCTCTTTCCTCCTATTCATGTTTTTCGTAGTACAACTGAACAAAAATCTCAAGGATCAGAAATCCCCCCAGGAACAGGCCCGGAAGAACCAAGATGGCAAACCACACCGGATTGGCAGTCAGCTTAAATCCAATCATCCCGCAAACCATGAACACAAACAGAATGCCGTACGCAATATCCAGCATCCGCGCTTTGCTTTTATAGCGAATCAGACGATTGCGCTCATCCCGTTCTTCAATTTGATCCTCCCTTGTCGCCTTCTTGGAGAAAGCCCTCCAAAAAGAGGTGATCCCCAGCAACAGCAAAAATACGGACAAAATACTGTCTCTCACCTGAACCAGTGCATTCGGATCCGGCGAACCGAAATCGTGAACAAGATTCCAAAGCGCCAAAAGCATCCATATGCCGCCTAAAAGGAGTCCTTTTCTATTGTAAACTTTCATATTCCCTGTCCTCCAATTCCTTGTTTTCTTTCAGGCAGCACAACTCCTCAACACTCACGCCAAATACCTCAGCCATACGATATGCCAGCATAAGAGAGGGATTATACTGCTCTTTTTCAATGGAAATAATCGTGCGGGAAGATACACGAACCAGATCCGCCAATTGCTGCTGCGTCATCCCGGCCTGTGTACGCAATTCCTTGACTCGTGTCTTCATAGCTTCCCCCTCCGTAATATGAAGTAAGCTTCTTGTGAAGCCAACTTCATATTACCACTGAAAACACGTTCTGTCAACCAAAATATGAAGCATCCTTCACAAAAGGCACTTCCGCAACCTCTTCGCCCAATTCAATGAAAAACAGGCACGAACTATGTTCGCGCCTGTTTTTCTGCACCGTCCGCCACGACGGCAAACATTATTTTTTCTCAGCACAGCGATGCCGCAGCGCTCAACAGCCGCAGACACTGCGGCAAGAAAAAACAGGGGCGGAATATTCCCGCCCCTGCTTCGCTTTCTATTAGAACGCTCTGTTATGCGCCCATGGTCGATGTTTCCGGCAGCGTACTGCCGCCGTCGATCACGATCTGCGCTCCAGTGATATAGCTGGATTCGTAACAGCCAAGGAAAGCAGCCAGCTCGCCGATTTCCTCAGGCCGTGCCAGCCGTTTCAGCGGCACGCCTGCGGCGATTCCATCAATCACGCTCTCCGGGTTTTCCGGGCAGGACTGCTTGGCCATTCCTTCCACCATAGGCGTACGCACATAGCCCGGGCAAATAGCATTCACGGTAATATTATAATCAGCCATCTCCCGCGCAACGGCTTTGGTAAAGCCGACCAGCGCCGCCTTGGACATGGCGTAAGCCGCCTCTCCGGGATCGGCCACCATATCGCCGGTGACCGAACTCATAACGACGATTTTACCTTCCCGCTTGGCCATCATAATGGGTGCAATCGCCCGGGTTACATTCCAGACACCCTTGATATTAATATCAATGTGATAGTCCCGATCCTCGTCGCTGGTCGAAAGCAGGTCGCCCAGCACACATACACCAGCGTTGTTCACCAAAACATCGATGGTTCCATAAGTATCCAGTGCCTGCTTCACCAGGTTGAGCACACTCTCTTTGTTCGTTACGTCTGTACGAACGCCGATGGCCTCATAACCGGCCGCACGAAGCTCCTCTGCAAACTCCAGCTCCCGCGCGCCTCTGGCCGCCAGAACCAGTTTGGCACCGTACTTGGCATACACTTTGGCAATCCCTTCTCCAATTCCCTTGGATGCACCAGTGATCACAGCGACTTTTCCTTCCAGCTTTCTCATAATGGTTCCTCATCCTTTCTTTTGACAACGGATTCGGCAGGCAAATCCAAACGGGCCCCGGAACGCCTCTTCACAAGCGCTCCGGGTACTATCCCTTGTTTTTATCCTTGCTGAATGAAATCTGACGCACCGTGTTTGCACAGCGGACAGACATAATCTGCCGGCAATTCGTCCCCTTCATATACATAGCCACAGATCTTGCACACCCAGCTCTTTTTCTTCGGCGCTGCAGGAGCCGCAGGCACAATACGTTCAAAGTCCGCAACGCCGTGCTTGCAGATCGGGCAGATATAATCGGCCGGCAGCGTTTCGTTTTCATACACAAACCCGCAGACCTTACAAATCCAACCCACCTTTGGCGCGTCTGTCATTGCCGCAGGCAGAGGCTTGGGTTTGATGTGCGCAAAATAATATCCATAGGTCACGGACGGCTCACCGGAAAGCACCCGCGCTGCAGTCACATCGGCAATAAACAGCATATGCGTACCGCAGTCCTGCGAGGCAATAACCTTTCCGGAAAGAACAGCATTCGTTGCTTCCTTCACGTAATAAATCCCGTTGGCCGCTCGCTCGGCATAGGTGCAGCCCTGGAATTTATCCGCGGTTTTTCCGCTCTGGAAACCAAAGCGCTGGAAGACTTCCATGGAAGCGTCCTCCGTCAGAACAGAAACATTGAACTCACCAGTTTTCAGAATCATATCACAGGTGTAGTTGGCTTTGTTAACTGCAATAGTAATCCGTTTGGGCTGATCCGTCAACTGGCTGGCTGTGTTGATAATACAGCCGTTGTCTTTGGCCCCGTCCCGGGCTGTCAGAACAAACAGGCCATAGGAGAACTTCTGGAACGCAAGGGGATCTACTGGCGTGGCAACGGCAGAGGGGGCTGCCGCTGCCGCCAGCATGGTCAGCAGCTCTGCGGGATTGCTGCGGAGCATGGAAATGACTTTTTCCTTGGAAGGTACTGCCGGCTTTGCACCCGGGATCGTAGCAGCAATGGCATCCACCAACGCATCCACTTCCCCGCTCTGCTTTTCCTTCAGGGAGGAACGAACAGTCACCGTAGCGTCAATAAATTTGGTGCCAGGCAACTGTTCCATCAGGCGGCGCATCTGCCCGCCGGCAGCAGGCGCCCAGGAACCATTCTCCACGAAAGCCACCGTACGGTTCTGCAGATTGTGGTTCACAATATCATGCAGCAGATTCTCCATGGCGATGTAAATGCCGGCATTGTAGGTCGCCGAAGCAAACACCAAGTGGCTGTACCGGAACGCGGCAGCCAAAATCTCATCTGCCGCAGTATACGAAGCGTCATACAATGCGACTTTAATACCGCGCTCCGTCAGCTTAGCAGCCAGAATATCCGCCAGATTGGCGGTATTGCCGTAAATGGAGCCATAGGCAATCACGACGCCGGTTTCCTCCGGCGTATAGGTCGCCCATTGAATATACTTTTCCAGGAACTGATTGAATTTTTTGCGCCAGACAAAACCGTGCAGCGGACAAACCATTTTGATCTCAATGCCGGAAGCCTTTTTCAGCACATCCTGCACCTGTTTGCCGTATTTACCAACAATATTAGTATAATACCGGCGCGCTTCATCCAGATAATCGCCGAAAAAATCCACCTCGTCGGCAAACAGCGCACCGTCCAATGCGCCGAATGTACCGAATGCATCGGCCGAAAACAGGATTTTTTCGCCGATATCGTATGTGACCATAACCTCGGGCCAATGCACCATGGGTGCAGCCACAAAGGTAAACGTATGCTGCCCTGTGCAGAACGTATCCCCCTCTGCCACCAAATGCAGCCGTGTACGCACGTCAAACGCAAAGAACTGTTCCATGATCTGCGCAACCTTTTCATTGCACACGATCGTTACTTCCGGATAGGCCTTGACCAAATCACCCAGCGTGGCGGCATGATCCATCTCCATATGCTGCACAATCACGTAATCCAGCCGGCGACCGCCCAACACATGCGCCAGATTTTCCAAGTACTGCTTAGACGCCGACGCATCAACGGTGTCGAACACTACGGTCTTTTCGTCCAACAGCACATAAGAATTGTAAGATACGCCCTTCGGAATTTTGTATACGCCCTCAAACAGAGCCAGACGGCGGTCATTGGCGCCGATCCAGTAGTAGTCTTTGGTAACCTTTCGAACATTGTACATGCTCTTACAACTCCTTTCCATACCCCGTCGGAATTTTCCTTCTTCCTGCGCATTAAATCGCAAAAGCAGTCAAACCAAATTATTGAATCCCAAAATGCAAATTTATCTTTTTTTGCACATTTTTCACATTATCCACAGACTTTTGCACATGCCCAGGCATCCACGCTGCTGTGGATTTACAGCATCAGCCCCATTTTCCGGGCTTCAAAGAGCAATTCATCCCGGAAATTGGGATGGGCAATGGAAATCAGAGCCTTGGCACGCTGCGAGAACGTTCTGCCGCGCAGCTTGGCAATGCCATATTCCGTAACGATCATGTCCACTTCGTTCCGGCCCGTAGTCACACCGGCACCGGGTGCCAGGAAGGGTTTGATCTTGCTGATAGTTCCTCCCTTGGCCGTGGATGGGAACGCAATAAAGCTCAATCCGCCGCGGCTCATCAATGCGCCGCGCACATAGTCCAGCTGTCCGCCGGATCCGGAGAACATATGGTTTCCGATGGATTCTGCGCAAACCTGTCCGCTCAGATCAATTTCCAACGCCGCATTGACCGAAACTACATTGTCATTCTGCGCAATGGTATAGGGATTGTTCACATAATCCACCGGCAGGATGGCAACCGACGGATTGTGGTCAATGTAGTCATACATCCGTTTGGAACCATAGGCAAACGTAGCAATGGTTTTGCCAGGATGAATCGCTTTGCAGCTGTTGTCCGCCGCGCCGCATTCAATCAGTTCAATCATGCTGTCGGTCAGCATCTCCGTGTGGATGCCCAGGTGCCGCTTGGATTTCAGCGCCATACCCACTGCGTCCGGAATCGATCCAATACCCAGCTGCAGGCAGGCTCCGTCCGGGATCTGCTCAGCAATCAGATTCCCGATGGTCGTGCTGACAGCGTCCAGCTTGGCCGGGGGCAGCACAGGAAGCGCATAATCCGCTTCGCACAGCGCCGTCACTTCGCTGACATGCACCTTCGGCGCTTCGGCACAGTACGGCATCTGCTGGTTGACTTCCACCAGAATCATTTTTGCTTTCTTGAGGTATTCAGCAGAGTCCGAACCCGTGACACCCAAGCTGAAATAGCCGTGAGAATCCATCGGAGATACCGAAACCACGAACACGTCCACATCAAGGTATTCCCGAATCAGCGCTGGCTGATCCCAGTATGTATTGGGCAGATAATCTGCCAGGCCCTGGCCCACCGCCTTGCGCGTCAGTGCAGAGCAGAACACAGATGTACCCTGCAGGTTTTTGGCAAAGCGGATCGGCTCCGTATAGCACACCAGCGGATACAGATCCAAATACGTCGTGATGGTGCAGCTGCGCATGGAATCGGCCAGGCAGCGGTTATTGATTGCCTCATACAACGTTTTAGGCTGAGCAAGAAAAATATCCGAAAAAATATGAGATGCATCCGGAATACGCGCAGCCATTTCTGCCGCGCTCATCTTTTTCTCTTCATATACTGCTTGAAACTGCATTGTGTTCACTCCTCATTTTTCTGAACGTTCTTTTTTGTCTATACACGATCATTTACCCAAGCGCGCCGGCCCCGGACGGGCATGGCTGTGGCTCGAAACGAAGCCGCATGCTCCCTTCCAAGCCGCACCATTACCCTGTTCCGACGCCAATTTGCCGGTGCGGCAGTATTTTCCTCCGAAAGCGCTCCGAAAAAGAAAAAAGCCCAAAAACTCCAGGAGTTTTTGGACTTCAGTGCCGCAAATCAATCAGCATACGCCATTGCATGCTGTGCTGTTTCTTTTGAATCTATCATATCAGCCGGTGACTGCTTTGTCAATCTGTTATCCAAAACGATTCTGTTGTATCAGAGCCTGCATTTTTCACCGGAAAACCTTTTCCGCTTCATCCAGCGAAAAGTATCCGTTGGCTCGCACAGTAGCTTTCATCACAATCAGCGGAAACAGCACCTTGTTCTGCTCCAGTTTCCGGAGATGATTCAAATAAAGTTCCAGTGTCCGCTCGGAATAGGTCTGCAATTCTCCTCTGGTATAAGTTTCTACAGACGTCACCGCATCGTGATCCTCTGCTGTAGTAAGGGGCCTGCCGCGCCGTCCAAGATTGGGGTACATCGCGCGGAATTTTGCCGTCTGTGAGATCTCAATGGCCAGAATTTCCTCCACAAGGCGCTCTTTTTCCGGCGACACCGGCGGCAGGAGATCCTGAATTTGTTCATATTCCTGCGGATGTGTAGAGCGCATCATATAGCCGTACTTCTCAGACAACGGGTTGCGGCCAGCTTCCTCTGCCTGGATCAAATCCTGCCGGTAGGAAGCAAGCATAGCCTCGTTCCACGCCTCAAACTGCGCAGCACGCATAATGCGGAAAGTCCGTTCGTCTTCCTGACAGGAAGCCCGTCCGCCCACATTTTGGACTTGCTGAAACAGGTTCCATTCCCGATTCAAAATATCCTCTGCAATTTCACTCCGATTCATACTGCTCTCACACCCTTCTCCGCACATCGGCGGCAGTATTTATGTTTCCTGAAACACCCGCCGATGCTCACCGCGTCCGCCGGCGGCCAAGCTGCTTTCGACGTTGATTTCCAGAATCCCTTCAACTTTCCCGTTGACCCAATATGGGAATTGAAGTACTGTCACTTCCCCGCCTTCTGCACCAGGAAAGTTGGCATGGTAAAAATTCATGGGCTTTCCCATGGCAAACATCAAAAAGAGCGCGTCAATGTTGCGCTGATTAACCTGAGAGTGACAGTTTCTGGTCGAATAGCCCAAATACTCCCGCTCACCGAATACCTTGCTGTAAAATTTCTGTGCCTGCTGATTGCAGTATATGATTTTCATATCCCGGTCAATCACAGCAATGGCTGCACCCAGCTGATCATACATGGCAAGGATCTGTTGGCTGTCTAAAGGTTCCATCTATTTTATTCCTTTCGCTTTGTTTTCATTTTTTGGTATGCAGGCGGTTTGTGTTTCGCCTGCATACCAAAGATTTCCATTTCAGGGGTTGTAAAATGGAAATCCTACTCTATGGGAGTTAAGAAAGGAATGGGACTAAAGTAAAAGAACGCTGTATCTCCGTATCATATACGGAGCGCACGGGGCGATCAAGTGATTCTACTTGCACGAAAATTCTCGTCACAGCCCCGCCTGCCGTTCTCTATTTTCTCAGCCTGGCGTCAAAGCGCCGCTGAGAACGGAAACAAAAATGGTTTCCTCAGTCTTCGGGTTTATAATTGGGCAGAATGGTTTCCACTTCCACATGGGGACGGGGAATCACATGGACGCTGACCAGTTCGCCAACACGCTGTGCCGCCGCTGCACCGGCATCCGTTGCTGCCTTAACCGCACCGACATCGCCGCGAACCATCACGGTCACCAGGCCGCCGCCGATGTGCTCTTTGCCGATCAGGGTGACATTGGCGGCCTTGACCATGGCATCCGCCGCTTCAATCGAGCCGATCAGACCCTTTGTTTCAATCATTCCAAGTGCATCATATTTCATGATTTTTCCTCCTTTTGTACTGCGGCCACTCAAGCCTGCTCATAAAATGTACGGAACGCTTCCAGCAGCTCACCCTTCGCAATCCGTTTCAAATTCCGGTCGGTCAGAGTATGCTCCGGATATTCCTTGGCCAGTTCACGCAGTTCCGCCAAGCGCAGGAATGTGATTTCAGACATTGCCTGTTCTATCCCTTCGCTTTGGAGGATCGCTTCCAGCTTCTGACGCGTCATCGGATTTTCCGCAGCGTCGGTTTCCTCCGGCACCGCTGCAGTGTTCTCTGCCTGCTCTTCCGTTGTTTCCAATTCCTCCGCTGACGTCTGTTCCGGCTCTGCCGGTTCCTCAGGCTCCGTTGCCGCCTCTACCACCTCGTCAGTGCTGTCCGGCTCCTGCGGCCCGTCATCCTCATCGTCGGGTCCCTCCGGACTGTGCGGCAGAATCGACTCCACTTCCATATGAGGACGCGGAATCACATGTACGCTGATCAGTTCACCGACACGCTGCGCTGCAGCTGCACCGGCGTCGGTCGCTGCCTTCACCGCGCCGACATCACCACGGACCATTACGGTCACCAGCGCGCCTCCAATATGCTCTTTGCCGATCAAGGTGACGTTGGCCGCTTTAACCATAGCATCTGCTGCTTCAATCGAGCCGATCAAACCCTTTGTTTCAATCATACCCAATGCCTGCATCCTGTTTCACCTCCATCTCGGCTGTCTTTTTATCCGGGGGGCAGTTTTGTTTCCAAAACTGCCCCATGTTGTCTCTATCCTTATTTCTGCATCTTCTGGCACAGCGTGCCGCCGATGGTCTTGTGGATCATCTGCGAGAATAAATTGATCAAATACGCAATATGAACTTTCTGCGTCTGTGTCAGCATGTCTGCGTTCTCATAGTAAAACCGATAGGTTTCCCCTCTCAGATAATGCAGCGCAGCAGCTTCCGTGCCGTGGTTTGCAAGAAGGATCGCCCGAGTCATATGAAAACATTCCCTATGGGGTTGTTTCAGATCCTCTGCGGTCATGCCGCTGCAAGTACCCGGCACCAAGATGTTGATCGCGCTGCCCTCTTCAATGCTGCACAGGCTGCACTCCATATCAAAAATCTCATTGGCGAGGATTTGATTTTGTGCGTACAGTTCCGTCGCCTGTTTCAAATACAGCGCCTGGAGCGCACAAAAACGGCCTTTGAGTTTCTCATTGCAGAGATTGGGATCCGGTGCGGCAGTGTCGTCGCACACCGGCGTGGCACTGGGTGCTGTTTCCTTGGGCTCAGCGGGCGTCGGCGCATCAGCGCTGTATTCCTCTGTCCCATCGATCCGGATCGTGGCGGTTTTGGACGGTTTCACGTCCGCCGGATCCACGATGGAAATCTGACGGTCCGCCAGAAACTGCCGGGCACCGGGCGTCAGCCGTTCTCCCTCAACCAGCGTAAAGCTTTCAAAGGCTTGCTTGCCATACAAATCACGCAGGTTCTGTTCTGTAATGTAAATCATCGGCATCCTCCTTTCTTCAAAAATCGCTCTTCCCAGATCGCCTTAATGCGTTCCGTCAAAGCGTCCATTCCCTGCCCACTCAGGACGGAAATTTCGTAATAAGGTTCTTCCACACCTGCAGCCCGTAGCTCCGCACGGCAGTGCTCCATATCTTCAGCACCCAGATCCGCTTTGGTGATTACACCCAGAACCGGAATGCGGAATACTTTCGAAAATCCCGGCGGATAGCTTCGCTTGCGTGCCGTTGGATCACACAACATCAACATACAATAGGCGTCTTGCTGTGCGGCAATCAAATGCTTGTGCATATCGTTACTCTCCACATAAGAACCGGGCACATCCAGCGTATTCCTTCCATATACCATATGCGGCGTACGCTTGGGCGGCGTGTCAATTTCATTGAGATAATTGGCCAACAGCGTTTTCCCGGATTCTCTGGCGCCTAAAATCATAATGCGTTTTTTCTTCATGTCTTCGTTACCGGCACGACATCAAACTGCAAAATGGTCTTCAATTTCTCCGTAACGGCTTTAAGCGCGGTTTCCACACTTTGCACATCGCCCATAATCACAACGGAACCGGTAAAGCGGTCCAGAAACCCGATATCCACATCCGCAGCTTTCACTGCAATATCTGCGGCTATCATAGATGTCTCATAGGGCGAGAGCGTCAGGATTCCGATGGCGCCGCCCTCTTCAATTCCCAGCGATTCATAAATGCTGGGAATTGGAGAGGCAATTACATGCGCAATCGTAACCTGTTTGCCAGGTACGGATTCTTCAATAATTCGATTAACGGATTCCACCAGAGAGGTCACCACCCGGCAGCTGCTGCAACGGATGGTCTGCTACATATTGAACGGCTTTGGCAAACGCCTCGCCAGCGGCACGGCATGCGGACTGCTCACCCTTGAGGATGCCGCCGCCGCAGTTGGTGTAGGTAGGCGGTGCCCAGAATGCAGCAACTTCCACCTCCGCCGCTTTCAAGGCGGCGTCCATCGCATACATGGATTCGTTGGGCGGCGCAATCACATACAGCAGTGCTTCGCCTTCCTTCACCGTCGAAATCTGGGGCCAATAGGTCCCGGAACGGCTGATCACATGCGAAATATAAGCAATGGAGTCATCTTCATTGCAGCTGACAAAATAGGCATCGTTTTCCACAACATGATGAATGATTTTGAAAGCACTGACGATATCTTCCGGATTCGGGGCGGAAAATGCACCGTAGAATTCACCGCTCAGTTTGAAGCTGGCATTCGCAGCACCAGCATACAGCGCAGTGGCGTGTACGATCTGAATGTCTGTGCTCTTACTTGCCTCATCCATTCCGATATAGCAGACATCATCGCAGTCCGCTGTAAAAATGCCAAGGCTTCTGTGCCCTTCCGGGATGGGGAACTGCTTTCTGTACTGTTCATTCATGTTCGGGATAATTTTCTCGCTGAGGATCTTCGACCTTAAAATATCGCCTTTCATACTCTCATCCTCTTATCCTTAAAACTCGTATTTCTTGATCTTCTCGTGCACGATCCAGTGGGTGTGCAGACCCTTGGGGCAGAAGAACAGGTCACCGGGACGAACCGTGACTTCACCGCCGGGATAACGGAGCGTTGCGCAGCCATAGATAACCAGAGCGGTTTCATTGTGATCATAGTCAAAATCAAACTCGCAGGGATCGCTTTCCCAAGTGATTTCTTTGCTGATATACTCGATTTCGCCTTCGGTGGGCTTTCTTACCAGGATTTCCAGATTTTGCATAGTTCTCTTCTCCTTTTCAGTCAGATATCAATTTCATGCACGCTCTTTTTTGACAATGCGGATATGCGATTGATCCGTCATTCCCAGAGCATTAGCTTCTTCCGTATCCAGATGGCACTCCAGTCTGGAATTGTTATTGGCGCGAATCACAACGTCGTGGAGCAAACCCGCACGTGTGCCCTCGCACTCAAGGTCGACAATCTCTCCGTCCGTCACACCGAACCGCGCTGCGTCCTCGCAGGTCATATGGATATGCCGCTGCGCAATCATAACGCCTTCCGGGATCTGTACGCTGCCTTTCGGTCCAATCAGGGTGATCCCGGGCGTTCCTCCCAGCACACCGGACATGCGTACTTCGCCTTTAACACCGAGCTTAAACGTATCGCCCGCCAAGATCTCGACCTGTGTTTGCTTACGTACCGGTCCGAGCACCCGAACTTTCTCAATTGCCCCTTTAGGGCCGCAGATTGTCAGAGTCTCTTTGCATGCATACTGGCCCGGCTGTACCAGATCCTTGATGTTGTTCAGCTGGTAACCAGCCCCGAACAGCTTCTCCAGATCCTGCTGAGACAGGTGAATATGCCGGTTCGAGATTCCCAAGGGAATTGCGCCAGGGCCGCCGCTTTCATTCTGTACACGGCTCACTGCCGCAGCAATCATGCGCAGCAATTCTTCGCACTGTACATCCATCGTGCTCTTCCCTCCGTTTCTCAGCGCATGTTCTTAGCCACTTCGTGGATGATTTTGCGCAGTTCTTCTTCATTGATGGAAATGCCGCCCGCCTGGTTCTTGCCGGTGCAGCAGCCCACGCTGATCGCATTCTGTCCGGGCGTCGCCAGCACGCTTTCCAGCGTTGCACCGCCGCAGCAGCTGCTGCCCTTTTCTGCTTTGACCTGATCCAGCAGCTCTTTGAGCTTCGGATTGACCTGCAGGATGGAATCCACATTGCGGATAGGATAGACAACTTTCTTGATATTGATCAACTGCAACGGAGTCACATTCTCAGAGGTAGCGCTGCCGCCGCAGGTGCCGCAGCCCAAAGTGAACGCAGGCGCAAGACCGGTGCACATACCCGTACCGCCCTGGCTGCCGCCAACGTTGATGAGGATGCGGGATGCAGGCTTGATGGAAAACGCCTTCGCAACCTCCGGGTTCTCCGTATGGACGCTCATGGTGTGGCCAATGCCGTTTTCAAGCAGCTTGAAGCTCAGCTCACAGGCCTCGTTGCAATCCTTCACCACATAGAATGCCAACACGGTAGTCAGCTTTTCATAAGAGAGCGGATAAGCGGGGCCAACGCCATCCTGCTTACCCAAAAGCACCTTGGTGCCGTCGGGAACTGCAACACCGGCAGCATCTGCAATATACTTTGCACTTCTGCCGACGAACTTGGCATTCATGGAAGTACCGTTCTTGAAGAGCAGCTTGCATACCTTGGCCGTTTCATCGGCTGTCATGAAGTAGCCGCCTTGGGCGCGGAATTCATCCATCACCTGGTTGGCAATGCACTCATCCACCACAACAGACTGTTCTGAAGCGCAGATCGTACCGTTATCAAAGGTCTTACTGCCGATAATATCTGCCACGGACTGGCGGATATTCGCGCTGCGCTCAATGTAGGAAGGCGAGTTGCCCGCGCCCACGCCCAGAGCCGGCTTTCCGGCGCTGTATGCGGCCTTGACCATACCAGGACCGCCGGTAGCAATAATCATGCTGACTTCCTTTGCATGCATCAGCTCATTGGTCGATTCCATGGTGGGGGTTTCCACACACTGGATGACATTCTTCGGCGCGCCGGCTTCCTCGGCCGCCTGGGCCATCAGATCCGCAGCCAACTTGGTGCACTTGAACGCGGAAGGATGGGGCGCAAACACGATCGCATCTCTTGCTTTCATGGCAATCATTGCTTTATAAATTGCCGTAGAAGTCGGGTTCGTGGAAGGCACAATGCCCATGACCAAGCCCATAGGCTCTGCCACAGAGGTGACCTTGTTGGCAGTATCCTGCGCCACTACACCGATGGTTTTCATGTCCTTGATATAGTTATAAACGAACTGCCCTGCCAGATAGTTTTTAAAGACCTTATCTTCTACCTTGCCGAAACCAGTCTCTTCCACTGCCATCTTGGCCAGGATAATGGCATTGTCAATGGCTTTTTTAACCATGTTGCGCAGAATACGGTCGACCTGCTCTTCGGTGTAATTCGCAAACTGCTGTGCAGCAATTTTGCCCTGTCTTGCCAGGACTCTTGCTTCCTGAATGGACTGTACGTCTTTATCCAATGTTTCCAGCTTCATACTTGGTCTCCTTTTTCTATAAACTCAAATTTACATCAGCGACTGAATCAAAACCGGCGAGGGAGACGGAATCACTTCAAAGTTTACCATCAAACCCTTGCTCTGCACAATTTCCTTGCCGGCGTCCGTACCGGATTTTACGGCCGCCACATCACCCGTATAGGTGAAGAAAGACTTTCCGCCCAAACCGTTGCCCAGACGCAGTTCAACGCCGTCCAGATCCGCCGCCTTAAGAATCGCATCTGCGGTTTCCAGCATAGCAGCAATGGAAAACGACTCCATGATTCCCAGGGCATTGATCCCTTCGGTGCAGGTGGCTCCGGTAATGGCCGGGAACACCTGAGGATGGACGTTCGGGATCACCATAGAGTCAATGTAATATTCACCGGCTTCCCGCTCTCCCGTTTCAATCGAAGTCTTCACAGCCGCCACGTCGCCATGCACAATGGCCACATACTTTCCAGGGCAGGATGTGCTTGCGGTAACGACTTCCACTTCGGAGACCTTGACCATTTGGTCCGCCGCATAAATGCCGCGCGCAATGCTGGAAAACTCCACCATTCCAATCGCTCTCTGCATTTCCTTATCCTCCAATCTCAATATATCTGTCTGTAATGCTCAGCACCTTGCCGCTGATGGACGCATGAATTGGTGCTCCCAGTTTACCTTCCTGGATCTTTCCGATCATCTGGCCGGCTTCCACATGGTCGCCCACCGCAACAACCGGCTCGCACGGAGCGCCCACACACTGGCCCAGCGCGATATGAACGTTGTTTACCTTCAAGTCGGTATCCACCATCGGAGCCTTGCAATCATAGGCTGTCAGACCCAATCTGGCCACCAGACGTTTGCTCGGAACCTTCCGGTATTCCCGCGCCGCTCTGGTTTCATACTCTTCCGTCTTGCGCTCATAACGCAGCTTCTGTTCCATAACCTCGTTGCGGAAGCGGAGATTATTCAATCTCGGATGCAATCCTGCAGGGCAGGAGAAATATTCACAGAGGTTGCACTGGCAACACAACAGTGCATTGAGCTTACCGCCTACTTCATCAATGTTGTAGCCGCCGATGCGCATCAGCTTATGCGGCTGCATATCATGCCCCAGAAGATAACGGGGACACAGATCCGTGCACATGCGGCACTGCTCACAGGCGGAGCGGTTGACCCGCCGGGCTGCTTCCATAGTGCAGCTCTTCTTCTGAATCAGCGGATGATCCTTGGGAAGAATGATAAACCCTTTGTTCTTTTTGGTGATATAACCACTGTAATCGGTCAGCAGCGGTCCCATCATCGGGCCACCGTCAATGACCGCATAATCTTCAAAATTTTCAATGCCGGAAAGTTTCAGCACGTCCAGAATCGGCGTTCCCACCGGCACCTTAACGGTAACATGGTTCGGAATATCGCCAGCCAACGTGATATATTTTTCCGTTACGCTTTGTCCGTTGGCCGCTTTATATATATTCAGAGCCGTTTCCACATTGCAGACCACACAGCCCACATTGATCGGGATTCCGGCTTCGGGAACGATACGGCCCGTTGTTTCATATACCAAAACCTGCTCGTCACCAGCAGGATACATGTCCGGCAAAATGCCGATCTTCACATAATCCGAAAATCCAAGCGCCTGAATGCGCTCTTCCAAAATCGCAATAACATCCTTGTGCTTACCCTTGATGCCAATGATCGCCTGATCAGCGCCGACCAGGCGGCCAGCCATTTCAAAGCCTCGAATGACGTCATCCGGATAAAACTCCATCAACTGCTGGTCCACCCGCAGCAACGGTTCGCACTCGGCACCGTTGAGCAGAATATAATCCGCTTTGGCCGCCAGCTTAACATGTGTCGGGAATCCGGCGCCGCCTGCACCGATAATCCCCGCATCCTTGATCATCTCTAACAATTCCATACCTGCCTCCATCTACATAATGATTTCTTTCGTGCAGCTTTTTGCAATTCCCAGCGGCGTCACAAACATGGGTTTTTTTGGGGGGGATAGGTCGGGATCCCGACGTACTTTTCCACAACATCTTCCACTCCGGTCAGGCAGCAGGTACCTCCGACCAGATAAATTTCTTCCACGTCATGCCCCGCAACACATCGTTTAATGATATCTGCCACTTTTTCAATCGTCGGTTTCAGAACCGGCAGCAATTCTTTGTGGTGTTTGGGATCTCTTTTATAATGCTCCGCTTCTGCAAAATCCAAATGCAACGCACCAGCAACCACAAGCGCGAACTAAGTTCCGCCGGTAGGCTCATCGATCACCTCGGTCACCATACCGTCTTTCAGGATCGATATGCCGGTCGCTCCGCCGCCGACATCAACGACAGCGCCGTTTTTAATCTTCAGAATCGCATTGGCGGCCGTGGGCTCATCCAACACCCGGGCCAACTCAACCCCTGCCGCCTGTACCACATTTTTAATTACGCCGGAATCCAAGGAGGCGGTTCCCGGTGGAATAGCAGCTGCAGCATAAAGCAGTTCCGTTCCAAGCTTTTCTCCATTTCCCGAACGATTCGAACTGCACCAATATAGTCCACAACCATACCGTCGCGAACGACATCCGCATACTGGTATGCACCGGCAACCGGCTGAAACTGTTCATTCAAAACAACGACGGCCACACAGGCAGTGCCAAGATCAACACCGTATAATATACCTGAGACTTTGCCACAATGGGGTGCTTTGTAACGTCCTCAAAGGTATCAATCAGCGCGTCACACTCCCGAAATCTCTCGTCGGCCGCCCTCATAATGCCTCCCTTTGGAATATTCAGCGAAGGGAAAATCCGCTGGTCAGTGTGCAGCTTCTCTTGCAGGCAAAATCACGTGCGGTCGTAATACCTTCGCCCGTGACATTTGCAATCGTAAAACTTGCCATTTCCTCTCCGTTCAGGCCGATACCTGCCAGAGAGGAGCCGTTCTTAATAAAAACCGTCGTATTCATAATCTTTGCAGCCTTGCTCAACCGGTCGATGCACTGGGAGTGAACCATCGCCGTATGACGGTATCCCTGCTCCGTAAACAGTGCCGTTTCGAGGGCTTCCTCAAAGTCTGCCACCGCCACCAGCGGTACTACAGGCATCAAGCACTCCTCCAACACCAGCGGATGCTTAGCAAAGGTACGCACCACAACCAGCCGCACCGGGCGGTTGGGATGGATCCCCGCTTCCTCCAGGATATCCATGGCGCTCTTGCCTTCCATCTTACGGACCATCTTCATATCATGATTCAAGACCGTTTTGGTCAGTTGAAGCATCTCTGTTTCGTTGTCGATGTAATAAACGCCGTTTTCCTCCAGCTGTTTGACAAACGCGGGAACGATGGACTCTACCGCCACAATGCACTTCTCACTGATGCACATAATGTTGTTATCAAATGAAGCGCCGTCCGAAATATCTTTGGCTGCCTTGGCCAAATCCGCCGTCTCATCCACAATGGCTACCGGATTGGCAGGGCCACCGGCGATGACACGCTTTGGACTGCACAGCACATGACTCATCATCTTTCTGCCGCCGGTAGCTACCACCAGCGCCACATCGGGATGATTGATGATTTCTGTGAGAAGATCATTGCGGGATTCCGGCAATGTTACCACCAGGTTTTGAATGCCGCAGGCTTCCTCGATAGCCTCGTTGATCTTCTCCGTCAGGAACTGCGAAGTTTCCATGCAGCGGGGATTGGGAATGCTGATCACAGAATTGCCCGCGGCCAGCATGCTGATCACATTGTTGATCATCGTTGCACACGGATTGGTCGCAGGGTAAATCGCGAGAACAACGCCGTAAGGAGCCTGCTCGTGCAGCGTCATGCCATGGTCGCCAGTGACAACTTCGGAGAGCAGATCTTCCACGCCGGGCGTTTTATCCAGGGCCAAAACCAATTTAATGATCTTGTCGCGGACATTGCCCATGCATGTTTCTGCATATTCCCGCTCTGCGATCTCCTGAAGATAAGGACGCAGCTTGACCCGGATGGCGGCAATAACATCCCGCCTACAGTTCAGGCTCCGGGAGGAATACTCCTCAAAGGCCTGCAAAGAGGCACACACGGCCAAATTCACGATATGTATCTGCTTATCCTGCGCATTGTAATCCATAGCTGTGCCTCCATTTACTCCTCAACGATCCGAATACCGAATTTCTCCACATACTCTTTTGCAAGAGCTGTCAGAACATCTCCGGCATGAATCTGAAATTCTCCGCCTTGCGGAACATCCCGCAGATCCTGCATGGTAATAAACCTCGCTTTGCTCTGCGGTTTCACTTCTGCTTTGACATTTTTGAAATGCTGGTTACAGGAATCCTCATCTTCCACAAAACATATCCCATAAGATTTCACATCTTGATAATAGGAAAGAATCTTCTTCCGATATGCCGCCGGCTCTTTTCCGGTGAACATCGGATTCTCTTTCTTCATGTACACACGAAGTCCGCCCTCAATGCACCGTCTGATCCAGCCGCCTTCAAAATCCTCCGAAAGGCACAGTGCTGTTTTGATCACACGATCCCGGCACGGTATCGGGAAGATCGTTATGGATCCCTCCGCGGGAGCATGCAAGTCGCCGTAAACGGCGACTGTGCATGCTCCCACATTGGAAAAACGTTCTTCATTCGCATCCCGCTCCGGCAGAACAATCACTCTCTGGTACTTGCCCTCGGCAGCCTTCAGCATCGGCATGTACTGGCTGTCCTGACAATTCTGCCAACCTTTCGGGAATATGAAATATGCTTTTGGCAAAGATGATGAATCCATGTTCGAAGTCAGTGATTCTCCCTCGCTGACGCGGCGAAGAACCTCCCGGATGATCTGTCGAATCTGTTGCTCATCCATTGCCGTTCACCTTTCTCAGCCTAAGCTTTTCTGCTTGCAGATACGCCGTTATTCGGACTTGCCCGCTCCGGTGTAGCCGCCGCCGTTAGGCTTGGAAGGCAAAATATTCTCGACCTCAACATGGGGTCTGGGGATGACATGGACGCCAATCA
>OIWN01001366.1_pt1 | contig 19397 bp, 15 predicted proteins | sample 1587591 | NCBI WGS metagenome assembly OIWN01 (sample SAMEA3888901, study PRJEB22519) | human gut metagenome | biome: human gut; feature: human-associated habitat; material: faeces | place: Denmark | collected 2010 | reverse complement strand
ATCCAGCAGGAGGCAGTCACCATCTACATTGTTGCAGCAGAGCTTGACCAGCCGCCAGACGCGGCGTGCCTGCTTTGGCGTGAGACGGAACAGTTCTCCATCCGGCCTTCGCTCGATAGGTTTCTTCTTTCTGATCTCATCCCACATCCGCATCATCCTCCTTCATGATCAGACGGGCATCTGCTGGATAGTTCAGGGTGATGACTGCCGGTTTGCCGAGGCCCTGTTTCTTGCGAATGATCAGACCGCTGTATTCCAGCTCACGGAAGATCCGCGTAGCGCTCTGACGGCTGCGGTGCAGTTTCTTCTGTACCTGCTCCACCGTGAAGTACAGGCGAATCGTGCCATCGGGATCGATATAGCCGTTCTGTCGGGAGATACTTGCCCTGTCCAACAGGAGAGCGTAAAGGACTTTTGCGTCGTTGCTGATGTCCTGCAGTTCTTCGTCCAGCAGCAGAAACCGTGGCAGTGGTATGTAGGAAGCCGCTGGGCTTTTCACTGTAAACTTACAAAGATTTTTCATAGAACCTCCATCCCATCCTATCAATCCAATTTCGGTATTGATTGGATTGATAGATGATTATCTTGAGAGTTTATTTATTTCTTATTATTTAGGGGGTGAATTTCATCCTCTGTGAAGGTCAGGAAAACCGTCGTCCAGAAATCCAATTACGGAACTCTCCGGAGCGTCCGTGATTGGAAAAACCGTTGTTGGAAAATCCAATCACGGTGAGATCTCTTCTTTTTGGCTCTGTTTCAGCAGCTGCCAGATCTCGGCTTGTCTGGCTTTTAGCTCGGCAACATCGTCTGCATAGAATCGCCCGGTCTGATTGATGCGTCGGCAGATGTGGTTGATGTTGGCAGCTGTTCTGCTGACAGCTGCGGCCAGCTTTTTCTGTTCGGTGTAGTCCACCTTGATGATATAACCGTCGATGGCCATCTTGCGAAGATAGGCTCCCATGTTTTGAGTGCCCAACTGCGCCATTTTGTTTTTGATGAGCCGGTGTTCATAGTCGCTGACGCAGAACTCTATACGGATTGGCCGTGTTCGATTTGCCATGATGCGCCTCCTTACCAGAGGTTGAGGTGAAAGATGCCGTCAGCCTCTTTAATGGTGAGAAAACCGATCTCGCTCAACTCAGACAACGCAGGGACGATCCTTTCGTCAGGGACGTTCAGCAATACAGCGAGCTCCTGAAGATCATGATTGCCTGTGGGAATTGCTTGGAGGATTCCTGCAAATGCTTTTGCTTCGATGGAAATCGTAGGATCCAGCAACAGGTCGGTGGGTACGGCGGTCATGTGACGGCGATGAAAAGTGATGTTGCTCATGTGGTTTGCTCCTTTCGGTTTTGAAAATGGTCTTCTACTTACTCAAGTGAAATAGGGGCTGGTTTTGTCCCAAGTTTCCTGATTTTTCTCCTTTCACAATCCAACGGACATCACGCTGGAAAGTGTCTTGGTTTTGTCATGGTTGGTGCTAATTATGAAAAGTACCCTTTCACCTTCCAACGGACATCTTGCTGCGGACTGTCACGAAAGTGTCACGGACGCAAAAAAGGCACCTGCTTTTTCAAGCAAGTGCCTTTGCGCAGAAGTATGTTATTCGGTTTCGTCTTCCTCTTCCGGAACTTCCGGTTTTCGGTACAGCCTACAAGTTCCGTCAGCCTGATCTCTTTCGTGGAGCAACCGGGAGAATGCGTCGATCAGTGCCGCTTGTCTGCGCTCGATCACACCTCGATTGACCTGCAATTCCTCTGCGGCTTTTCTAACAGATAGCCCCTTCACGAAACGGGTTTGGAATATCTCGATGTGATCGGATAGGACTGTCTTCAATGACTGGTGAAGGAAGGAGATGTCCTCGCACATGGCGGAATAATCTGCCTTGCCGGATACTCCGATATATTGCCGACGTTCGTTGATAAGCTTGCGCCGCTTTTGATCCAGCCGGTAATTGGCGCAGATATCTTTGGCATATTCGTGATAACTGCTGCAGTGTCGAATATAGCGATCTGCATACTCATTATCGCGGTATGTGAAGGGCTTTCTTTTGGGACCTTCGAATCCGTCTTCTTCAACTTCCAGAACCATATTTCGGTCTATTTCTTCGCGGGTTTGGCGGACGTATTTATCCCGGAGAATGCCATCAACCTCAACCTGTTCGCAAAAGGAGGCTTTGGTAATCGTATAATAATCTTCGTTGTCTTTTTTACTGAAGCTGGCATCCTTGCAGATGACAATTTCTTCGCCGGTGTCAATATCTTTTACGACACGGACAACATAGATCCGCTTCTTATCCCATCGGGTGTAGTATCCGGCGTACACACGTTTCAAAGCATTTTCTTCCAAATTCCTGCGCCTCCTTTCCCAGCTTGTGCTTCAATTCTACCGATAACAGTGTACCATAAACAGGACTGAAAAGCGAGAGCAGCTTTTGAGACGAATAGGATTTTAGAGAATAGCAAGCACAGCCGGTGTCCGTACACACAGCGATTTTGGGATAATCCCAAGCCCTTATACTGTTGACTTTGATAACGAAATTAAGGACGAAATTATGATGAAAGTCAACTTTGTATTGTTCCGCTAATTCGATGGCATTGTTCCGATAACACGGGTTTTGTTCCGATAGAGACAGGCTATGGAGAAGATATTTTAGCGACTCGGACTCGAAATTAATCTGCACATTACCCCTCAAGGGTTCGAACGAAAACAAGATGAGTTTAGAAAAAGAGAGTTTCGCATTCTAATGCGAAACTCTCTTGCTTTACAGTCGAAAAGGGCGTATAATAAAGTCGATATTTGCAGCCGGAGGTCGAATGATATGGCGATTTCATACAACAAGCTCTGGAAACTTCTTGTAGATAAAAAAATGAGCAAAGCCGATCTGCGCAAAGCAGCCGGTATTGCTCCTAATACAATGACACGCCTGCGCCGAGATGAGGAAGTCACGCTGACAGTTCTAAACAAAATCTGCAAAACGCTGGATGTGGATATCGGTGATATCATGGAGTTTTTGCCGGAAGAACAGTAATTGATCTAGTTCGTTTTTGGAGGTTTTATATATGGCCTGTAATTTCATTTCAGTATTGAGCAAGTTAAGAAAACTTTCGATGGAGTCTGTCGAAAATACAGCTTCGTTTGATGACTTTAAAAAGTATCTTCATGTGTTGCGCCCTGTGGAAGAAGAACTTCGGTCGCTCTTGAACAGGGTAAATGCTGCAAACAAAAAAACGCTGATCTTGCTCTGTGGTAGTGCAGGAGACGGTAAATCTCATTTACTTTCCTATTTGAGAAACGCAGACTCTGCCCATTTGTTAGACGGGTTCGAACTGTACAATGATGCTACTGAAAGTAGTGCTCCGCTATTAACTTCTATTGATACTCTTGCGGAGAAGCTGGCGCCATTCAATGATGATAATTGTCATAGTGATGATGGCTTCAAAATGATCTTGGCGATTAATCTGGGCACGCTAAATAATTTTATCGAGTCTGAAAAGGGTGCAGCTTTTTCAGCGTTGAAAAAATATGTTGAGGCCAATGAAATCTTTTCTGCATTCGTTCGCCCTAATGAATATCAGGAGAGTAGTGTTTTCCAACATGTCAGTTTTTCCGATTATCAGGTTTTCACGCTAAAAGAAGATGGCGTAGGTACCGAATACTTGGAGGAACTTCTCTCGAAGGTGTTCCGCCCGGATGATGCTAACCCTTTTTATAAGGCATACATGGAAAATACAGGCTACACACTGTGCCAGAAGTGCCCTGTACGTCACAATTTTGAGTTTATGTCTTCGACAGAACATCAAAAGGCAATAATCAAAAAGATCATAGAGGTTGTGATCAAAGATAAAGCCATTGTGTCGACGCGTGAAGTGTTGAACCTTTTATACGACATTCTTGTACATCCGGAATTTGACTACAATTCAATGTGTAGAGCAGCAACTTCGGAGACCAAGTATTTGACTAAGTATATTCAGTGCACAACACCGATGTTGATGTATGAATTTGATGATATTTCGCCGCTACTCAATGCTATCCGCAAACATGATCTACTCAAGGTGCGTCAGGCAGACATGGATGTGGATATGACTCGCTTTCATTCTTTAGAAAACATCTATGAAACATTTATGGCTGCGACGGCGGGTACACCATATGAAAAACTTAATGATACAACTAAGATTGCTGTTCTGGGTGGCATCAAGGCAGAACTTAAAAAATTGGTGTATCGTTTTATTGTACGAACCAGAGATATTAAGGGAGAGTATCCTGCAAACGAGCAGCAGCAACTGTTTAGCGAGTATCTTCAGTATCTGTACTATCAGAATAGCGGTCACGAGAAGAAGCTCGGAAAGCTGTATGATGCAACGAAAAAGGCGATCATGAATTGGGATGGCCAGTTTGACAGCGATACTATTTGCATCGATGATTCCAATGAAAAGTTCTGGGTCTTGGAACAACTTCTCATCAAGCCTGCAATTTACAAAGTTCAAACACCCAAAACAGGAGATGTGCTGAGGTTCTCAACCACACTTAAGCTGCGATATCGCAAGGCAAGCGAGACGGAGCTAGAAACGGCAGAAATCAGCATGGACTATGCGCTGTTTGAAATTATTTCTGCAATGAAGGATGGTTATCGTCCAACGGTACAAGACAAAAATCAGCACGCGGACTTTGTGAGCTTTGTGCAACGCGTTATTGAGTTTGGCAATAAGGCGTCCAGAATCGAACTAATCCCCAAGGATAATGAACATGACTACAAAGTGGTTTTTGAAAAAACCGACTTCGGGTATGAATTTAGGGTGGTGTAAGCATGATTTATACATTAAGTGTTGATTCTTTCAATAACACTTTTGCAGTAAAAGAAGATGGGACTAAGCTTACCCACTGGAGTGGCAAAAGGTTTAAGCTGTTTCCCTTTATTGCAAACAATAACATTAAACCGGTAATGGATCTGAACGGCTTGGTTGGCCGCTATTTGAGTCAGATTGAGCAAAAAGAACCCGTATCAATTACTCCTGAAGAACTAATCCAGAAGTTGAAAGATGACGATGAAACCGAAATCGAACTTGGCAAGGAGGAAATCTTTGAGCAAGTTGTTCGTCATATGTTCTTTGACAGGGATGGGAAAATTCGTCCAATTAATTTGAGGATGCTGGCTCAAACTCCTTGCGAAGAGTCCAATGAGTGCAGACTTGCTGATTATCTGGTTGATGTCTTAGGTGATATGGATGTTTTGCAAAAACACATGGCGAGTGCATCCGAACGGGTAGATGCCCAAAGTAACGCGCTTGAAAGATTTGCAGCATCGAAACTGGAGTCTGTGCCGTCAAGCAGAAAAACTGGAAATGAGTATCAGCGGATTACAAACGCAGTAAAGCAGAAGTTCGAAGAAGATTTTGAGTACATTTTAGGCGCGCGAAACCGTACTCGTGATTATCTGATCCCGTTGCTCGAATTTTACTACTTTGCGTATACCGCACAGACCGTGCTACAGCTGAATCGTTTTTTGGATGGTGAAAGAAGCAAATGTGTACCGCTCTATTTTTGTTTGGAGTGGGAAAAAACCAGTCAGAATCGCCGCTGCTTTAGTGAAGGGTGGAACATCCTCCAAGATGCAGTGAAACGTATATTTGCGCATGCAATTACACTAGAAATTCTCAACCAGACAGAGGAAGGCACACCTCCTGTAGATTATATCGATTTGCAGGAATTGATTAATTGTGCTCCAGGAGAAGATCATAGAATTGCAGAGCAAATTAAAGTTCTGACCGATGCTTACAGAAAAGCAATTTCGGACTGCCCTGAAATGGCTGAGCTTGAAAGAAAAGATGTTCAGGAGAGTGAAACGGCTGAGGAAATTAGTTTCCTATTTAAGAGTGTTCGGGTACAGTTTGAGCTTAAGAGAAGTAGACCGTATGATTCATATGCAAAGAATTTCGAAAAATATTGTGAAAAATTTTTAAAATGGCGTGGGCGTAATGGCATGATGCTTAATCTTTCCGAAGAGACATTGATCTTCCTTACAAAGATCTGCATCAAAGATCAGGAGAAAATGCGCTTAAATGATGTTTTCGCAGAATTTGAAGCACGCGGTGTATTTTTGGACAATCATTCAAAAACTGAAATAATGCACTACTATGAGAAGCTCAATTTGATTGAAAAGAAGAGCGATAGCGGGGATGCACAGTATGTTAAACGAATTTTATAAATACATAGCAAATAATACGGTGAGTTTCTTTCAGAGTCGCGGAGCTGTAATTCGTCCGGGAGAGCGATATTGCCTGCGCTTGGATACCGAGGAGATGGTAGCAGGTGTTGATCAGGCACTGCGTTCAAAAACTTCAGTGGATGGCATACAAGGAAGCTATCAGTATGGTGATGTGTATGACACCTTTACGATTAGACTTTCTGCATCGATGGAGGTTGTTGTTGCATCTAGAATTAACGGTATGACAGATGATTTTCTTGCAACGCTGCGAAATGCGGAACTGACAGAGAATCACTATCCTATCTTGATGATTACGCACTCTCCTATTGATACAATTACGAGCGGAACTGGAGATTTGGCTGCCAATGGTATGCCTTTCCATGCAGCGTCTATCATTGCTAAGATCAAAGAGGATATTCGATCTGCTGAATTGTCTGTGGCAGATCGAACACTCCTTGAATTAGAGTTGGCGCGGAAACAAGAGGATCGCTTTAGCGATAAATCCTCTCTTTTTGAATATAGCAATTTGCTAACTGTTCTCGGCAGAGGGTATGTAGAAGAGAGCGATTTTGCGGCATTTTCACTTCTATATGATAAAAATTTAGCTGCTTTTACAGAAGATAAGATAAAAAGTAGACTGCAAGATAACCACGCCATATTTGAGCAAATTGATCGAGTTGTTAAACATGCGAATATTGCGGACGCTTTGGATCAGGAATATGATAATTCCTTTATTGACCATTTGGTTGCATCCAAGAAAAAGGGAAATCCTTGGTATGAGGGATATACCTACGACATGGTAAAAGCGTCCCATGACCGAATTAAGAAGAAGCAAGATAACCCTCTCCAGATTGACGATGAGGGAATAGAAGTGTTTGCAGGATCGGCAATCGAGTATAGTTTTCCGTTAAATGAAAGCGCGTTTCTGCGAGATGATGGAGAGACTAAAACTAAGCAGCGTCGTAAAAATATTATCATTTACAACCCTGATCAGAAGCCGGTTGTTACGGTCTTGCTTAGCAGCAATCTCTCAATCAAATCTACATGGGTGGAATGCATAGGTGCAGAATATACGTTGTCCGGCAAAGAGATGCGTATCAACATCAAGGCGTCTGGCTGTGCATTCTCTCGTGTAACAATTAAAGATCCGAACAATAGCATTACTTATTTGATCAAGGTCTGCGTTTTGAATATCTTACCCAGATATTTAGAATCGATCCAAACAAACTACCTTTTGGAGATTCCTAAGAACATCAAGAGAGCCACGATTCAGGCGATTGGTCTGAATAAAAAGTTGGTAGTAAACCCCGGGTGTGAAACTGAAATTGTCGGGGCTATCAAATCTGGTGGAGAATATACCTGCAATTATAACCAGACTCTTTTGCTGTCTCTCAATGAAGAAGATATGGATATTGACTCGGGCAGTATCGATCTGAAACTTAAATGTGGCGCTATCGATATCCCCATTCAGATCAAAGACGAGGCAATTAAGCCGGTGGAGCTAACGGGTGTTGCTGCGTTCAAATGGAAACATAAAGAAAAAAGAGGCTTGGAGTACCGAGACGGAAAGATTGTATCGGGAACGACGGAGTACTTCGCCAAGTCCCCATTTAAGGACAGCCTTGATAGAGAGTATGAGCTGATCAATAGTGGCTGGATGGCTGCGATTGATTCTGTTTCGGGTCTTGTAGAATGTCAGTTGGATATCCCTGAGAATGTAAAAGCTACCTACACAGCTTTAGTTGCGGAATTTAGGCGTTTGAGACAACTGCCAAGCCTCGCATACTACACTGGAGATCTGCGGGCATATGCAGAAGCTTATGTGGCATCGGTTGAGGAAGAATTCCAGAAAATTCCTGAAGGCCAGACGATGACAAGCACACAGAATGATCTTCTTATGCTTGGATGTGTGATCAAAAACTACGACGAGCGGACAATTTCCATGAGTCCGTTGCATCCGCTAAATGTCCTCTATCAGTTGACATTACTTGAGGAGAGCGGTGTAGGAGAAATCAGAGAAAATCTAGTTGAAAAGCTTTCTTCCCTGTATTTGCTCCCCTATATCAAAGATGGCGAAAAGACCTTGTATCACGCAATAGAGCAGAAACACTCTCCAGAATGGAGAATTTATGCTCAGTTATCTAACAAGAGATATCAAGGTGCAAGAAACTTTGTTCAGAAGCTGGTGTGCGATAAGATTACTCAGTACATCGATCACTTTACATTCTTGTTTGATGACCTCGGTAATGATCAGTTTTGCATTAACCTGATTAATATGGGTGATTGCAGAGAAGTTCTGCAGGGATTAATTCGCTTTTATGCGAGGGAACTTAAGGCAGAGATTTCTCCTGAAGAATTGAAGCGCTTTGTAATTAATATTTACAGTCAAGCCGGTGACTATAATGAGTTTTCGGTTTTGGCTGATCAAAAAAAGCTTCGTGAGTATATCTCTGAGTATGGTAAGGATGTTGAAGACATTGGTGAAATGGCGCTGATCCTCAGCAAGAACATCCGATGCTATTATCGCAATCCCTTGGAAGAAACATATCGCTATGCTCATTTGACATTTTACGAAATGGAGTCTTCCGAGGACAGTGGTGATAGCCGTATGGATTCTATCACCACTGGCGTTGCACTTGGTGGCTTAACATCCGGTGCCCCCTCTGTTTTGAACGCCGATTGGTACAAAACGGGTTTCGGAACAAAGCATGTTGCAGAAAATAGACTTATTTCGTTAGCCAAGAAATACAACGCGATGTTCCGCGTTGCATTTTCAGGCAGTTCTTATGAACCAGAATCTGCTATTTTCACAGAGATTGCGCACAGCGAAGATGGTCAGCTTGGTAAGATCTATTCGTCGTCTAACTGGGTGGTTTTTGTTGACCCCAAAGTTGATTTGTCCTTCTTCAAAGAGAGCAAAGATGCCGATCAGGAACTGATGATCATCCATTATAGCGACCAGTATACATCTGCCAGTGGATACGATGACATTACAGTTACACAAAAGTCAGAACAATACGAAGAAATTATTCAGGAGCAGTTGACGCAGAAAGGTGTACTGTCTCAAAAAAAGGATGTACATGACATCATCAGCCTGTTCAATGCCATTAATGGTGGATGGATGCTCCGGTTAATCTCGGCCAAAAAATTGAGTGGTGCGGTGGATAGCAACTTTAGCCGCGAAAAGATGAGTATTCTTTCTGCAGTTAAGCTGTGCATGGCATACTACTCCCACAAGGACATTGTGTGGGTGCCGATCTCTCTTGAGGAGATGCTTCGCGTTTCCGGAGGCGCTGGTTACTCTCAGAAGGACGGGTTGTTATCAGCAAAGAACCTTGGCTTCGAAAAAGGCGCTACAAGCGATGATCTTTTAATGGTTGGTATTGAGGGCCCGGTAGATGATCTTAAAGTCTATTTGCATCCTGTAGAGGTAAAAATAGGGCTGAATCCCTCTGTTGTGATTAACAAAGCAAAGGATCAAGTTTTAGCAACCTATAGAGGCTTATGGCAGGCGCTTTGGCCAGAAGAAGGACGCGACACCCTTGAGTGCAAGCTGTCCCGAAACTTCTTGATGCAACTAGTCATTGTTTGCTGCGAAAAAATGAAGCTTTACAATGTATATCCTGATGAGCAATGGAATTGGGTGTTAGATGACTACCGTGAAGCACTTATGAACGAGCGGTATCGCTTCTCTACCGCTATGGATGCTCTGCTCGGAAAAGGAACAGTTATCTCTTTCAAGTCTGATGTCCTGAATAAAAGTGGATCGCTCATAAACGATGTATGCTTGTTGGAATTCCCTGAGAAGATGGGGTCCCAGTATATGATTAAATCTGCACATGAAATTGAGCAAGAACTTGATGGTAGTGGCAGTGAGCTTCCGAGCCGGCTTAAGACTATGTATAGTCAGCCGGATTCTTCTACAAAAGCCACTGATGCAGCTGTAGCTGATACTCAAGAAGTAGTAATCCAAGAACTGCCTGTGGTGCATACACCTGAAGAAGTGACTAGTGAACCGGCCGTAGACGAGGTCCCGCAGGATTCTTACTTGGAGAACGAAAGGGAAAAAGTCTTGCCTGCTGATGCTGTCGATGAGCGAAAAGGTATGGAGATTCTGTTTGGAACAGATACCGTAACAGGGCAGAAACTTTTCTGGTTGCCTAACGATACGAATCAAGTGTTCCATACCAATACCGGTATTATTGGAACAATGGGCACAGGTAAAACTCAGTTTACGAAATCGGTGATTACCCAGTTGTACAGGGATCAGGCACATAACTTTGATGGAACGCCATTGGGGATTTTGATTTTTGACTACAAAGGCGATTACAACGAGAGCAAAGAAGACTTTATCGATGCAACAAATGCAAAGGTATATAAACCTTATCATTTGCCGTTCAATCCGCTTGCGTTGACGAAATCCCGCGTTTTCAAGCCTCTTCTGCCCATTCATACCGCAAATGCATTCAAAGATACTTTGGCAAAAGTATATGGCCTCGGAGCGAAGCAGCAGAACACGCTATTCTCTTGCATTACTAAGGCCTATACAGCTAAGGGAATCAGCCCAGGCGATCCTTCTACATGGGACAATACAGCGCCTACGTTTGATATGGTCTACAGTATCTACGCCAATGACGATGAGATTAAGAAAAATGACTCTTTGGCGGCTGCTATGGATAAGCTTTATCAATTCCAAGTATTCGAAGGCGATCCGTCTCAAACACAGTCCTTGTTTGACGCACTGAATGGAGTTGTTGTTGTAGATCTGTCTGGATATGATGCTGATATCCAAAGCCTGATTGTTGCGATAACATTGGATTTGTTCTATGCCCAAATGCAGGCGGCTGGCTCTAGTAAAATGGATCAGCAGTATCGACAGTTGACGAAGTTGATCTTGGTTGATGAGGCGGATAACTTCATGAGTGAAGGATTCCCGTCCCTCAAAAAAATCTTGAAGGAAGGCCGAGAGTTTGGCGTTGGTACAATTTTGTCGACGCAGTTCTTGAAGCACTTCGGCTCGACGGATGATGATTACGCAAAATATATTCTTACTTGGGTTGTCCATAATGTGGCAGATCTGAAAACATCGGACGTGGAGTTTGTTTTCAAAACAGAATCGAAAAGTGCCGAAACTCAAAACCTATTCAATGATATTAAGGGCTTGCAGAAGCATCACAGTATTGTAAAAATCGGGACATCGAAACCGAGATATATTGAGGATAAGGCGTTCTGGGAACTCTATAAAGAAAGCAAACTGGATTGACGTAATAAGAAAAAGCTGGTATACTTAAGTAGATTACTTGAGTATACCAGCTTTGGTTTTGTGGAGGTAGTTTATTATGGATTTTGTTTATCGCTTTCCTGTTGTGAAGGGTGTGCAGGCGAAGAGAGAATACTATATTGCAATGCTTCCTCTTAAGATGATCCCAAAGCTATTTCCGCAGGAAGATGAATATGTTCTGCCTGAACATCGTGCACAAAGAAAGCTTAATGCAGCTCGTATTCCGGTGATTAGCAAGTACATTTTGGAGAATAGAGAGACATATGTATTTTCTGCATTGGCAGCGTCTATTGACGGACAGTTTAGGTTTTGCCCGAGTGAACATCCAGATGTTGGCGTTTTGGAAATCTCTATGGATGCAAAGTTGCTGATAAATGATGGGCAGCATCGCAAAGCAGCAATTCTGGAAGCGATCTCTGAAGATGATAGCCTTTTGAATGAGACAATTTCTGTAGTCTTTTTTGAAGATCAAGGCTTAGCTCGTAGTCAGCAAATGTTTACTGATCTCAATAAACACGCAGTTAAAACATCGAACTCGATTGCTGAGCTCTACGATTCCCGAGATCAGCTCGCTGTCGTTACCAGAACAGTCATTTCAAAAATTAAGTTTCTCAATGCATACACGGACAAAGAGAAAGATATTCTCGGGAAGTATTCGTCCAATCTGTTCACATTGAGCACTTTCTACAATGCGAACAAGAGAATCATTCGCTCAGTTCCGATTACAGACGATGTAGAAGCCTTTTTGCTTCGATATTGGGATTGTGTGTGCCGGAATGTTTTGCCGTGGAAAGACCTATACAGTCGAGAAATTAGCAAAGTTGATTTGCGAGAAAACTATATTGTGACACAAGCGGTTATTATTCAGGTCTTAGGTCGTTTGGGCAATTACTTCTTTACAAATCGGTGTTGCGACTTTGAACCTTACCTTAAGAAACTGCAGCAAATCAATTGGAAAAGAGATTGTGAAGATTGGAAACTCAGAACGATTAGAGCAAACGGAAGAATGATTAACAATGAAGAGGCGATTACATTGACCTGTAATGTCTTAAAAAATCGACTCGGTCTTTCGCTGGATGAGTTTGAACAGAGCAAAGAAAGCTCTTTTGTAGATAGGAAGTAACAGTTATGTTTGAAGAATATGCAGCAATAAAAAAAGAAATGGAGCTAGTATATCTCCATGATCGCCGCCCTTGGATGATCGGATATAGCGGCGGTAAGGATTCCACCTTGCTATGCCAACTGGTTTTTGAGATGCTTGAAAGCTTGCCAGAGGAAAAGCGGTGGAAACCAGTATATATCGTAACCTCTGATACGATGGTGGAGAACCCTATCGTGAAAGCTTATATGCACAAGATGAGCAAGGCGATCAACAATGCAAGTGCGGAAAAGAATTTGAATGTACAGGCACACATTATCTACCCTGAAATTCGTCAAACTTTTTGGAGTTTGGTAATCGGCTTGGGTTATCCGACTCCTGAACCTCCGGGATTTAGATGGTGCACAGAGCGATTAAAGATTAATCCATCCAACGCCTTTACATATAACACCATCAAAAAGGATGGAGAAATCGTCATTCTCTTGGGTGTTCGAAAGGCAGAGAGCGCTGCGAGATCTCGCAGCATTACGTCCCGTGAAATTGAAGGTAAAATCTTGTCTCCGCATCCTCAAATCGCCAAGGCATATGTGTATAGCCCTCTTTCTGAAATAAAGAATGAAAATGTTTGGGAATACCTTTTGCAAGGTAACGGGAAAAGCGCGTGGAATACGGACAACAACTATCTCTACAACCTATATCGTGGCGAAAACCTATCCGAAGAGGACAGTGTTGTTGGTCAGGTAAACAAGGACAACATGAAGGTAACTGGCAACTCTCGATTTGGCTGCTGGATCTGTACAATGGTTAAAGAGGACAAGTCTCTCAAGAATTTCATTGACCACGGTGCAACCGAACTCATTCCTCTCCGTGATTTCCGTAATTGGTTGGTTGAGCTGCGTTCCAATCCGGATGCTAGAGATTACCGCAGAAGAAACGGTTCTGTTTACTTAATGTCTAATGGCGAATATGGCCGTGGTCCCTTTACCATGGCAACGCGCAAAGAAATTTTGCGACGCCTGCTTCAACTCGAGGTAGACACCGGATTTGAATTGATTACCATTGATGAGCTCAAGATGATCGATAAAATGTGGGAAGACGAAGGTGATCTTTCTCGCCGGTCGCTAGTAGAGATTTATGCCGAAGTTAAGGGTCATCGTTTGCCTTGGGATAGCTATCGTAAAGCAAAATACGACGCAGAAACGATCCAGCTGCTCACAGATCTCTGCGAAAAATATGATGTTCCCTTTGATCTCATGTCCAAATTGATGATCTCCGTGGACAACTCCAAATTCTATACGCGTTCATCTGTGTCTGCTAAGAATGTTGAACGTATTTTAAACGAAGGCTGGCTTCATTTTGATGCCATCAGAGAGGGCTTAAAGCATGAGGATTAAGAGTATTGAACTTCATAATTTCGGCTCTTATGCTGGTCATAACAGTTTCAACTTCGAATCGATCTTGCCGGAAGAGCGTGTTGTAGTTATTGGCGGCAAAAATGGTGCCGGCAAAACGACGCTCTTCACAGCTGTACAGGTATGCCTCTATGGTAATTACGCCTTTGGCTTCAAAACCGCAGGCAAAAAGTATCTGAATGAAATCTATGATCTGATTAATAGCCAGGTTCGCATTGATGAAAAGGAATCTGCATATCTCGAAATTGGTTTCCAGCAAGTCGATAACACAGATTTGTATGACTATGTGATTCGACGTTCCTGGTCTTGGCAGCAAAATGAAATGCAAGAAGTTCTTTCTATTTGGCAAAATGGCCAGCAACTTCAGGAAGATGATCTTCTAAATTTCCAGAATTATCTGATTCACTTGATCCCGCCGGATATGTTGAAGCTCTACTTCTTTGACGGCGAAAAAATAGCTGACTATTTCTTAGGTAGCAAAGAAGTCAATATCCGTGATGCACTTATGGTATTGAGCGGTAATGATACCTTCGATATTCTACACGAGCAAGTAAAACGAGTCTTAAAATCGTCTGAAAAGTCAGAGGGTAGTGTTTCGCAGGAATATATGGATGCCCAAGCTGAGATTGATAGTTACCGTCAGGGCGTTGCTGATCTTCAAAGAGAAATTGAAGAACTACAAGAAAGCATTGAGGAACTAGAATCTGAGATCGAGCGCCACAAAAAGGAATATGCCAATCATGGTGGTATCACTCTAGAAGAATGGACTTCTCTTCACGGTCGGTTAAAAGCTGAAGAAGAAAAAAGAGAAAGACTTAATTGGCAAAGAAAAGCATTCGCTACAGATTCACTTCCTTTTGTTATGATTCCTGAACTTGTTGCACGAGTTCTCCCTCAGCTTCAAGCAGAAGCTGAGCATCAAACATACCAGGCACTGAAGGGCAGCTTGGAGGGGGAAACTTTTACTAAAGTACTTACTGATGCGGTTCGCTCTATTGGAAGCACGCATGTTGATTCTGATGCGCAGATTCTGTTCAGTAAGATTACCGACTATCTCCTAGATAAACGTTGGGAATTTTTTGAGCCTCTTTTTGGACTCTCAAGTGACGAGGAAATGCAACTTCAGTCTGTGCTCAACCGCGTAAATGGATTTGACCCAAATACTTTTAGTAGCTACCAGAGACGTATTAATGCATCACTAGAAAGAAGCAAAGAAATCAGAGCAACACTGCAGGCAAGCAGCATTGAGCATTTTGAAAGCTATCTTCAGACACTTTCCGTATTGGAGGAAGAGCTTAAAGTTGCTTTAGTTAAAAAAGAGCATGCCACCGAACTACTAGTTCTTAAGCAGGCTGAACTTGATCAAAAGGAAACCAAGCTACGCATTTTGAAAAGAGCTTTTGAAGAACTCCTCAAAGCTCACTCTGTTTCAACAGTCTCCGGAAAGGCTTTGCTACTTCTGGAGGAGTTGCAACATGTTTTATATGCGAATTTGATCCAGCAGGTTGAGACAGATTTGAACATCAAGTTCAGGGAACTAATTCGGAAAGCAGACTTCTTCTCTAGACTTGTGATTGACAAGAATTTTACCGTTCACATTCTCAGAGACGAGGAAATTAGTAAAGCGGATATACTTTCTCTCCTGCGCGGAACAAATTATTCTGTCGCAACTAGTGCTCTAGGTTCTGTTGCAATCAAAGCTCTTCAGCAGCAATATAATACATCTTCCATTGTTGAGCTTCGCAAGGCTCTTCAAGCAGATCCTAGCGAAAAACTATTGTTGCCGGTAGAGTTAAATAAGGACCGTCTATCCAGTGGCGAGAAGCAGATTTTCGTCATGTCCTTGTATTGGGCAATGATGAACCAGAGCAAGAACGAGTTGCCGTTCATCATTGATACACCTTTTGCTCGTATTGACGCTCAGCATCGTGCGAATATTACGGAACACTTTTTTAAAAAGCTCACTGGCCAGTTGATTATTCTGTCTACTGACGAGGAGCTTTCCAACAACCATCTTGAGGCAATGGCTGGCCAGATTTCTCATGTGTATATGCTGGAGTATGGTCAGGATAAGAGAACTCACATCCAGAAGAATCAGTATTTCGAGGTGTAATTATGGCATTCAAATTAAAAACTTCTAAAAAAGCCTCCGAAATATTTGATCGGATTGAAAGTTGTGAGAACCTCCCTTGCTATACCTTGGTCAAGTTGGCAATGGCACTTTCTTTGAGATCTAAAGAACCGCTCAAGGAAAGTGATTTCCACACTAATACCTTGGGTAGAGAGTTGAATCGTCAAACCATTACAGGTGATGCAGAAGCACTATATAAGTGCTTGATGGAGCTTTATGCAGGCAAGCATCTCACAGATGATGAGTTTTTCCCCATGCATGTAAAAGCACATATAGATCGAGGCGCGATTTTCTTAGATCAAGAGCAGCGCTATGGCGGAGACTTCTTGATTCACCTTACTGAATTGGATCAAGGTATTTGATGCTGTACTGACATATCATTTAACTAAGCAGGTGGCAGAATGAAAATTACAAACAAGAATATATGGACCATTCTTATAAGTCTTGGGTGTTTTCTTATCATAATGATCCTAAACTTCTGTGCTGTTGATAAAATATCCAATGATGCTCTACGGATTTTTTTATTGACACTCCTTTCGACTATCGCTACTGTTATCCTCGCAAATGTTCTGTGGGAAGTTATTGCAAAAGATAACTTTGCTAAATCCATTCTTGAGCAAGTAAAAATCTCAGAAAACATTGCGCAGAGTGGAATCGATACTGTGTATGTTGATTTTAGAACGATCGATTGGTGCAAGGAATTTGAAAATACTAAAGCATTCACTGCGGCATTCGTTTACGCCTATTCTTGGAGAAGCAGCAATGATGTCTACATAAAGAAGTTCGTTTCAAAACCTTCTCGCTGCAAGAAAATGAACATAATTGTTCCTGATCCTGAAAACACTGCGATCATGGCTGATTTTGACCGTCGTTTTAATTTTGAAAGTGGAGACACAAAGAAAAAAGTAGAGGATTGCATCAAATACTTTATGGATCTTGGAGCAACAGTCTATTTATATAGTGGTACTTTGCAGGCTAGCTATTATAAAATGGATAAAGACTGCATTATGTCTTTTTTTACACACACAAAAGAAAAAGGCACCGTCCCTGCATTGAGGGCAGCTAAAAATGGCAATATGTATAATTACATAAGCAAAGATTTGGATTCACTTATCTCCCGGTCCAGCCGAGTAACAAGTATTAAAATTGAAATTGAAAATGGCGCGCGCACTGTGTTAATCAGGAGGAAATCCAATGAATAATAGATTGTTATTTATTGACACTGAAACTGGCGGGCTTGATCCCCATAAGCACTCTTTGCTTACAATAGGTGTTGTTGTTTGGGACGAAAAGCTTGGTGAACTATATTCCGATGAATATGCAGTATTTTCAGATACGTACACTATTACTAAATCCGCACTTCGAATTAACCATTTCAATGAGGAACTACACAGAGAAAAGGCAATCTCGTCCAAAGAAATCGTCCGTAAATTTCACGAAATAAAATCAAATTATTTCCAGGAGTACAACGCAATTCCCCTTGCTGGGCACAATACAACCTTTGATATTCAATTTCTCAAACAGCTTTTTATATCTGGTGGTAGGAGTTTTGAAAGACTATTTTCCCACCGAGTTGTGGACACTTACTCAATAATTAAGTATTTGTCTGATTGTCATATCATCCCCCACACTGTGAATAGTTCCGCAAAAGCATTTGAGTATTTTAACATAACTGTTGACGGCCGACACACTGCTCTTGGAGATGCACGCGCCACCATGCAACTTTATTATAAAGCAATAAAGTTATTGACAAGCAATGCGATAGGATAATATAGGGGAGACGTTCAACATGCTATTTCACGGTCTGTACGAACAAGTCATCAATAACACACTGACCAACGAGCTCGCGGAGATTCCGGAAGCCCGTAAGGCTATTGCGCCCATCGATAAGGCGGAGGCATCCAAGGTGCTGGCGCAGTATCTGGCTGACGTGGTTCAGAAGGGCCTTGATAATGTTTTGGACAACGGCGGGGATATCTCTGCGCAAATCGCTCTGACCAACCAGATTGTTGAGCTCATTCAAAACACGACAAAAGAAGCTGACTTTGCCGCGCTGGGAGTTGACCAGCGCGCAGAGCAGCTTCTTGCTCTTTTGCGGGAAGCGGATCCTCGATTGGCAGTTGGTAGGACAGCCTCTGACTTAAGCCGTCCGGAAACATCTATCGCTCAAAGTTCCTTGTTTACCGGTGCAATTCATGAGCCGCAGATGTACACGGAACTCAAGAAGGAGATTGTTTCTGCTGACCGCATTGATATGCTGGTATCCTTCATCAAGTGGAGCGGTTTGCGCCTGCTGATGGACGAGCTGCGCGAGTTTACGCAGAATGGTGGAGAGCTTCGGATCATTACCACTTCCTACATGGGAGCTACCGATGTAAAGGCTATCGAGGAACTGCGTCAGCTGCCTAACACCAAGATCAAGGTCAGTTACGATACCAAGCGTACTCGTCTCCATGCAAAAACCTATGTGTTCTACCGCGATACTGGCTTTACCACAGCTTATGTCGGTTCTTCCAACCTCTCTAACGCCGCCATTTCCAGCGGCTTGGAGTGGAATGTGAAGGTCACGAAGAAAGATCTTCCGGAAACCATCGACAAGATTGCCGCTACTTTCGAAAGCTACTGGAACTCCAATGAGTTCGAGTATTATTCCGAGGATCAGAAGGAGCGTCTTGCCCGAGCACTGAACGCAGAAAAATACTTTGGCACCAACAATGCCGAAGTTTACACCATGGATATTACGCCCTATTCCTATCAGCAGGAGATTTTGGACAAGTTGGAGGCAGAACGCACGGTCCGTGGCTATACTCGCAATCTGGTAGTTGCAGCTACCGGCACTGGTAAAACCGTCATTTCTGCACTGGACTACAAGCGTTTCCGCAAACAGAATCCGGACAAGCCTTGCCGCTTGCTATTTGTGGCGCACCGAGAAGAAATTCTCAAGCAGAGCATGTACACCTTCCGTGCTGTCCTCAAAGATGCCAACTTTGGCGAAATGTTTGTGGGCAGCTACAAGCCCGAAAGTATCGACAATCTGTTTATCTCCATCCAGACCTTCAATTCGCAGGACTTTACCGCAAAGACCACACCGGAGTTCTATGATTACATCATTGTAGACGAGTTCCACCATGCTGCAGCACCTACATATCAGAAACTGTTGGCGTACTATCAGCCTCGCATTTTGCTGGGCCTGACCGCCACTCCAGAGCGTATGGACGGAAAGAGTGTGCTGCCATACTTCAACAACCGCATTGCGGCGGAGATTCGTT
>OIWN01001364.1_pt1 | contig 19417 bp, 10 predicted proteins | sample 1587591 | NCBI WGS metagenome assembly OIWN01 (sample SAMEA3888901, study PRJEB22519) | human gut metagenome | biome: human gut; feature: human-associated habitat; material: faeces | place: Denmark | collected 2010 | reverse complement strand
ACTACTTCCTGCCGCTGAAGGGCATCGCTTCCATGCACTGCTCTGCCAACACCGATAAGGAGGGCAAGAACACCGCCATCTTCTTCGGTCTGTCCGGCACCGGCAAGACCACCCTGTCCACCGACCCGAAGCGTCTGCTCATCGGCGATGACGAGCACGGCTGGGACGACAACGGCGTCTTCAACTTCGAGGGCGGCTGCTACGCAAAGGTCATCAACCTGGACAAGGACTCTGAGCCCGACATCTACAACGCCATCAAGCGCAACGCTCTGCTGGAGAACGTCACTCTGGACGCTGAGGGCCACATCGATTTCGCCGACAAGAGCGTGACCGAGAACACCCGTGTCTCCTACCCCATCGACCACATCCAGAACATCGTCCGCCCCATCTCTTCTGCACCCGCAGCCAAGAATGTCATCTTCCTGTCTGCTGATGCATTCGGCGTCCTGCCCCCGGTCTCCATCCTGACCCCGGAGCAGACCCAGTACTACTTCCTGTCCGGCTTTACCGCAAAGCTGGCCGGCACCGAGCGCGGCATCACCGAGCCCACCCCCACCTTCTCCGCCTGCTTCGGTCAGGCCTTCCTGGAGCTGCACCCCACCAAGTACGCTGAGGAGCTGGTCAAGAAGATGCAGAAGAGCGGCGCAAAGGCTTATCTGGTCAACACCGGCTGGAACGGCACCGGCAAGCGCATCTCCATCAAGGATACCCGCGGCATCATCGACGCTATCCTGAGCGGCGCTATCAACGAGGCTCCCACCAAGAAGATCCCCTACTTCGACTTTGAGGTCCCCACCGCTCTGCCCGGTGTTGACCCCGCCATCCTCGACCCCCGCGACACCTACGCAGATGCCGCTCAGTGGGAAGAGAAGGCCAAGGATCTGGCTGGCCGCTTCATCAAGAACTTCGCAAAGTACGAGGGCAACGAGCACGGCAAGGCTCTGGTCTCCGCCGGCCCCCAGCTGTAAGCTGACAGCACCTCTTACATAAGGCCATAAGATCAAGACCCCTCCGATCTCCCGCAAAAAGGAAGTCGGAGGGGTCTTTCTTGTAATCCATCTCGTTTTATAGTACTCTGCGGAGGATACTACGCATGAAAAAAGCAACGGTCAACGACTACTTCCGACACCACTGGGTGAAGCTCATGCTCTTCGCGCTCTTTACGGCGGCGGTATCCTTTTTCGCGCCGCTGAAAAACTTCCAGCTCAAGTGGCTCATCGACTCCAAGAGCAAGCAGGAGGCGCTGGGCTATATGGGGCTGGTGTTCCTCATCACCTTCACCAGCTGGTTTTTCGAACGGCTGAGCCGCCGCTCCTTTACAAAACTCGCCTGCGGCGCCGTGGAGCAGGTACGGGGACAGGTCATGGAGCGGGTGCTGCGCCGCCCGGTGTCCCAATATCAGCGGGAGGGCGACGCAGCCTATCTCTCCCTGCTGACCACCGACCTGCGCACCCTCTACGACGACTATTATATGTCCCTCTTCAACATCGCGTTCTGGGGCGGCATCATGCTCTGTGCGCTGGGGATGTACCTTTACATCAGCCCGGTGATGCTGGCGGCCATCCTGCTTGTGACCGTGCCGCCGCTGGTCCTGCCCCGGAAGATGAATGAGCGGCTCAAAGCCTCCCGAGACGCTTTTTCGCTCCAGATGGCGGGCTACACCCAGCAGCTCAAGGAGCTTCTGGGCGGGTTCGAGGTCATCCGGGGCTTTCTGCGGGAGGACGCCTATGCCGCCCGCCACCGAGATGCTGCCCGGCAGGCCCGCGACAGCGAGCAAGCCTACCAGCAGAGCCTCAACGCCATGGTGGTCAACACCTCTCTCATCAGCAATCTCATCTTCCCCATCGTCATGCTGGTGGGCCTTTTTCTCGCTTTCGACGGGCGGCTGACGATGGGCACCGTCTCCACCGCCGCCAGCATGGCGAACTTCGTCATCACGCCCTGTAATCAGATTGCCCAGTGCTGGGCCAAGGTCAGATCCTCGAAGGGCATCCGTCAGCGGCTGGAAGCAGCCATGTCCGGCCCGGAAAAAGTCTCTGCGGGCCGGGCCATCGGTAAACTCGAGCACATCGAGTGCAAGGACACCGGCTTTTCCTACCCCGGGGCCGCTGCACCGGTGCTGCGCGGCGTCCGGCTGACGGTCTCCGGGCAGGAAAAAGCCGTCCTCGTGGGCGAAAGCGGCTGCGGCAAGTCTACACTGGCAAAGCTGCTGTTCCAGTACTACCCAGACTATACCGGCAGCATCCTCTTCAACGGCCAGCAGCTGCGTGACATCGACCGTCAGAGCCTCTACCAGCGGGTAGGTTACATTGCCCAGACAACCTATCTCTTCAATGACACCCTCCGCAGCAACATCTGCCTCGGCGCGGACTTCCCCGAGGCTCAGCTTTCCCACGCCATCGGGATGGCGGGCCTCACCGACTGGGTAAGCACCCTGCCCGACGGCCTCGACACCCTCATCAGCGAGAACGGCAAGAATCTCTCGGGCGGGCAGCGCCAGCGCATCGGCATCGCACGGCTGGCGCTTCGCCGGTACGACCTCATCATCGCCGACGAGATCACCGCCAGCCTCGACCCCGACACCAGCGGACAGATCATGAAAAATCTGCTCGCGCTCCCCTGCATGGTGGTGGCCATCACCCACGACATCTCGGGGGCGTTCATGAAGCAGTTTGACAAGGTCTACCGGGTGGAACACGGAAGCGTCACACAAGCATAAAAGGAGAGCCTGTGCCGGGTTTCAGCACAGGCCCTCCTCTTGTTTTTACCGGTCACTTTGCCGCGTCGAACTCGGCCAGAATATCTTCCGTGGGAGCCTGGGTCACGAGGCTGACCACCACGCAGACGGCCAGCGAGACGAGGAAGGCGGGCAGAAGCTCATAGATGCCGAAGACGCCGCCCAGCGGGCTGACGATGTACTTCCAGACGAAGACCATCAGGCCGCCGGAGAGCATACCGGCCAGAGCGCCCTGCCAGTTGCAGCGCTTCCAGAACAGGGCGCAGAGGACGACAGCGCCGAAGGAGCCGCCGAAACCGGCCCACGCAAAGCTGACGATGCCGAAGACGCTGGAATCCGGGTCGCGGGCCAGCACCACGCCCACCACGCTGACGCAGATGATGGTCAGGCGGGCTGCGAAGAGGCTCTGCTTCTCGCTCAGTTTGAGGTGGCCGAACTCCTGCAAAATGTTCTGGGACACGCTGGACGCAGCGGCCAGCATCTGGCTGTCTGCCGTGGACATCGTAGCCGCCAGGATGCCTGCAAGGATGAGTCCGGCGAGGACTGCCGCCAGCACACCGTGCTGGCTGATGAGGCTGGCGATGTGGACGATGAGGGTCTCACTGGACGAGCCGCTGAGGAATTCCAGCGCACCGACCCTGGTCATGCCGAGGCCCACCATGCCGATGACGATGGACGCCGCCATGGCGATGACCACCCAGACGGTGGCAATGCGGCGGCTGAGCACCAGCTTCTTCTCGTCCTCAATGGCCATGAAGCGGAGCAGGATGTGGGGCATACCGAAGTAGCCGAGACCCCACGCCATGGTGGAGACGATGTCCAGCAGGCTGTAGGATGCGGCCCCGCCGGTCACGGCGTCGTGGCTGGCCGTCATGGTCAGGTAGCCGGAAAGGCTCTGGGCGTTCTCCACCACAGCGCCCCAGCCGCCTGCCACGACGATACCGTAGCCCAGCACCGCGATGAGGGCCAGCGACATGACCATCGACTGGATGAGGTCGGTGGTGGTGACGGCGCGGAAGCCGCCGAGGATGGTATAGCCCACGATGACGAGGGCCGACACCAGCATTGCCGCCATGTAATCTACGCCGAAGAGGCTGTGGAACAGCTTGCCGCAGGCCGCAAAGCCCGAGGCCGTATACGGCACGAAGAAGACGATGATGATGACCGCGCCCAGAGCGTTCAGCAGGTTGCGCTGGTCATGGAAGCGAAGCGACAAGAACTGCGGTACCGTGATGGCGTCGAGGTTGGCCGAATAGCGGCGGAGCCGCCGGGCCACGATGAGCCAGTTGAGCCAGGTACCCAGCGCAAGGCCGATGGCCGTCCAGCCCGGCGAGGCAATGCCTGTCAGATAGGCCAGACCCGGCATCCCCATCAGCAGCCAGCTGGACATATCGCTGGCCTCGGCACTCATGGCCGTGACCAGCGGCCCCATCTTCCGGCCGCCAAGGTAGAAGTCGGTGCTGTCGTTGTTGGTCTTGCTGTAGGCGAAACCCACCAGAAGCATGGCCGCAAGATAGACGACGATGGTGACGATGATACAGATCTCACTCATATACGTTCCCCCTTTGGTGCTTTTTTCCTCTATGATAAAAGCACGGCCTGATTTTACCACAGTAAAGCATCAAAGTGCAAGACCCCTGGGCAGATTCTTCCCCTATGACCGAAATTTCGTCCTTTGCAGCGTCCAAAACCGCTCAATATGCCAACAGGCCGTCCTCCGGAGGAGGACGGCCTGTTGGTTCGAATGAAGAAAATGATGAAAACAAAGAAGATGACAGATTATTTTGTGGCTTCGCCTTCGGGGAAGATGATCTTGTTCACGAAGAAGAAGATGATCATCGAGATGCCGCCGTTGAGCACCGTGGTGCCGATGTTGTAGATGAAATCAGGCACCAGCAGACCGGCCACAACCACCCAGATGCAGTTGATGGAGTTGACGATGCAGGTGATGAGGCAGAAAGCCAGCAGATACCAGCCGATCTGCTTGGCGAGGTTGCCCTTGCTGCGGAAGACGAGGCTGCGCTGGATGGGGAAATTGATGCACTCGCCGATGACCATGGCCACCATGTAGGCGCAGAAGTAGGGCAGGCCGCCGTGGGCCGCGTCGTAGCCGAGGATGTTCCACTTGAAGGTCTCGCCGAACAGGGTGATGTCGATGCCCGGCCAGCCGAAGTCCACCACCGGCAGGCTTGCAAATGCCTTGGGCAGGAACTGCAGAAGCAGATATTTGAACAGGGTGATGAGGTTGGACACGATGACGAACAGTCCGCCCTCCCGCACCCATTTGGCCGCGGCCGGATGCTTTGCGGCAAAGTTATTCCAGAAATTCATGGCCTTATTCCTTTCAGCTGTTTTTGAGCCGGTTTTCCATCTGGCTGTTCAGGATGAGATTCTTGACGAACTCATAGATGACCCGGAGGATGCCCACGAGCCAGAAGCCTTTCAGTTCCCAGACGAGGCCGTCCACCATGCCCATGCTCACCATGCCATTGGTCATCTTGGCCAGCGCGCGCAGCGGCATATTATACTGGAACACGGTGTTCAGGTCGGGGGTGCCTTTTGCAAAGCTGCTGTCCAGACGGCAGCGCAGCACCTTCTGTGCCACCCAGCCCAGCGGACTGCGGCCATGGTCCATCTCGCCCAGCGTCATGTTCCGGTCGATGCGGACGACATCCTCCGGGATCGGATGGCCCAGCAGAGCCTCGAACTCGGCGTCGGTCACATAGGTGATCTGACCGGAGACGTAGTGGAGCAGGTCGAGACCCTCGTAGGGGTCGGGAGCGTTGGTTCCCTTGACGGAGACTTCCGCTTTCAGCCGGATGTCCTCGCTGGATGCACCCACGCGGAGCTGATAGCTTCCGCCTTCGACTTCCCAGCGGTCAGTCTTGACGTTCCAGTAGCGGAACGCCTTGTCGTCCAGAGCGATGCTCACCGTCCTGCTCTCGCCGGGGGCGAGGAAGACCTTTGCAAAGCCCTTCAGCTCCTGCGCCGGACGGAAGATTTTTGCGTCCTGCTTTGCGACGTAGAGCTGGACGATCTCGGCACCGGCACAGCTGCCGGTGTTGGTGACAGTGAGGGTCACGCCCTTCTCGTCTGCCTTCAGATCACTGTACTCGAAGGCGGTGTAGCTCAGGCCGTAGCCGAAGGGGAACGCCACCGGCACACCGGCGGTCTGATAGTACCGGTAGCCCACATACAGGCCCTCGCGGTACTCCACGTTCCGGCCCTCGCCGCCGAAGTTCGCCTTGGCGGGGGTGTCGTCGTGAGCCTGCGCCCAGGTCTGGGACAGCTTGCCGCAGGGGCAGAGCTTGCCGGTGAGGATGTCTGCGGCTGCGCCGGCGCCTGCCTGTCCGCCCAGTGCGCCGTAGACCAGCGCCCTGCACTGGCCGACCCACGGCGTCTCCACCGGCGCACCGGCGCTCAGCAGAACGACGACATTCGGGTTGACGGCAGCCACAGCGGCCAGAAGCTGCTGCTGGTTCTCGGCCAGCTTCATGTCGGCGCGGTCGAGGCCTTCGCTCTCCCGCAGCTCATCGAGGCCCAGGCAGAGCAGAACGGTGTCAGCCTTCTTTGCGAGGGCCACAGCCTCTTCCAGCTTCTCGGCGTCAGCTGCACCCTGACGCTCGAAACCGGAGGCATAGCCCACGAAGGTGATGCCGCTGTCGTCGGCCTTGATGCAGTCCAGCAGGGTGTCCACCTGCAGGGCGTTGACGGCGCTGGAGCCTGCGCCCTGATAGCGGGGCGTCTCGGCAAAGTCGCCGATGACGGCCAGCTTCTCATTGGGCTTGAGCGGCAGGATGCCGCCCTCGTTCCTGAGCAGGACGATGCTCTCTGCGGCCGCGCGGCGGGCAAGCTTATGGTGCGCGGCAGCGTCGAAGGTGCGGGGCGCTTTTTCCACCGCAGCGTGGGTGGAGAGCACCAGTTCCAGCATCTCGTCGAGGCGGGCGTCCACGTCGGCCTCGGAAATTTTGCCGTCCTGTACGGCCTTCATCAGCTCCCGGATGGAGTCGCCGCCGGGGCAGGGCATTTCGAGGGTGGAGCCGTTCTTCACGCCGAGGGCGTGGTCATTGGAGCCGCCCCAGTCGGTGACGACGGCCCCGTCGAAGCCCCAGTCCTTCCGCAGAATGTCCTGCAGCAGGTGGGCATTCTCGTTGGCATAGGTGCCGTTGATGAGGTTGTAGGAGGTCATGATGGTCTTGGGCTTTGCCTCTTTCACCACGATCTCGAAACCGGTCAGATACAGCTCCCGCAGGGTGCGCTCATCGAGCACCGAGTTGCTGGCCATGCGGCGCAGCTCCTGACTGTTGACCGCAAAGTGCTTGGGGCAGGCAGAGATGCCATTTTTCTGGATGCCGCGCACATAGGCAGCGGCCATCCTGCCCGCGAGGATGGGGTCTTCCGAGAAATACTCGAAGTCGCGGCCGCAAAGGGGGCTGCGCTGGATGTTCAGGCCGGGGCCGAGCAGGACAGCCACTTCCTGTGCAGCGGCTTCCTCGCCCAGTGCCTCGCCCACGGCTTCGCCCAGCTTCTCATCCCAGCTGCACGCAGTGGCGGAAGAGGTCGGGAAGCAGGTTGCCGGAACGCTGGGGTTGAGGCCCAGATGGTCGGCGGCGCCGGCCTGCTTTCGGACACCGTTGGGGCCGTCCGAAAGGGTGATGGCCGGGATGCCCTTGCCCGGCAGAGCGCGGGTGGTAAAGACGGTCTCGCCCGAGAGCAGGGCGCATTTTTGCTCTAAGTTCAGTTTCTGGATGATGTCGGTATGCTTCATCGCATTTTCCTCATTTTATCCTGAGCAGGGCAAAGGCCCGCTGTCTGGTGCAGCGGGCCTTTGCCGTTGGTTCAGTTCAGGTGCTGCATGGAGAGAGGGTCCGGTTTAGACTTCTTCTTCCTCTTCCTTGCGCTTCTTGTAGTTCTTGATGGCGGTGTACTCCAGGCCAACGATGAGCAGCGCGGCCACGACGTCAGCGCCGATCAGGACGACCTTCCACTTTGCCATGCCGGGGTTCAGGTTCTCAGCCTCATAAGCGCGGCTGTTGACCACGGTGTAGAGGATGTTCTTGGCAGAGGTGCGCATTGCCTGCTTGCTGCTGTTGGTCAGAACAGTCATCTTGTTGAAGTCATTGCCGGTGGTGCAGAGCATCAGATCGCTGCCGTTGCGGACGCCCTGATCAGCGGTCATGTAGCCGTAGACACCGAAGTAGTCGGTCTCGACGAAGCCGAGGAAGCCCCACTCACCGCGCAGGACGTTCTGCAGCAGCTCCTTGCAGCCGCCAGCCCAGCGGCTGCCGATGTAGTTGAAGGAAGACATGACAGCGTGGCAGTCAGCATCCTTGACAGACATCTCGAAGGGCTTGAGGTAGATCTCGCGGATAGCCTGCTCGTTGGACCAGGTAGCCAGCATAGAAGTACGGTTGCCTTCCTGATCGTTCAGAGCGAAGTGCTTCATGTAAGCGTAGACGCCGTGCTCCTGTGCGCCTGCGATGGCGTTTGCGGCCATAGCACCGGACAGGACACCGTCCTCCGAGTAGTACTCGAAGTTACGGCCTGCAAAAGCGGTGCGGTGGATGTTCATTGCCGGGCCATACCAGCCGGACGTGTTCATCTCGTTGGCCATCTTGCCGATGCTGTCACCGAAGTCGTGTGCCAGATCTTTGCTCCAAGTCATGCCGATGAGGGTAGCAGCCGGGAAACCGACAGAGCCGACGCCGGTGAAGTTGTTGTTGATGGACGCAGGGCCGTCACAGTCGTTGGTGCGCACCTTGCCGATGCTGTCCACAGCTGCAGTCTGATAGCCGCCGAAGCCGATGGTCTGCTGCAGGTCGTCGATGCTCATCTCATCCAGCAGGTCATCCCACTTGGAATCGTTGTAATCCACGCCGCGCAGGTCAGCCAGCTTGAGGCCGTTCTTTGCGCCGGTGGTGATGTCCTCTGCGTTGGGGTCATCGTCCTTCTCGTAGTTGACCTCAGTGTAGGTGTGTGCGTTGTCGAAGACAGCCTTGACCTCATCGCTCATGTTGTAATCAGCAGGAGCGGCAGTGGCCTCAGCATAGTTTGCAAAACCGTCCGCACGGGACAGATAGGTGATCTCGCCCTCTGCGAAATCGAACTGATTGGTCGCTGCAACAGCGTCGCTCTCGCGCTTGTTGGACTCGTTGTAAACGATGTCGGAAGCAACAGTGTAGGTCTTGGAATCCAGAACATTGTGGGAGTCAGAGTTGGTGCTGATGATGTAATCGCCAGCCTCCAGCACATAGCAGCCGTTGTTCTTGTAATCGTAGGAAGCCAGATCCTCGACCGGGATGGTGAAGTCGATGGTCTCGCTCTCGCCGGGGGCAAGCTCGCTGGTCTTGGCGAAGTCCAGCAGGTTTGCGGAGGCCTTCTCAATGCCGCCGTTGGTGTACGGAGGATCATTATAGATCTCCACGACATCCTTGCCGGCGGCAGCGCCGGTGTTGGTGACGGTGACAGAGAACTTCAGGCTGCTGCCGTCGCTGGTGATGTCGCTCATCTTCTGGGTGAAGGTGGTGTAGCTCAGGCCGTAGCCAAAGGGATAGACAACTTCCTTGTCGTAGTCGATGAGGCCTTCATCGGCAGCAGTCTCATAGAACTTGTAGCCGACATAGATGCCCTCAGCGTAGTTGACGAAGGATGCAGTAGCGCCTGCGGGGTCGAAGGAGCTGGAATCGGAATCCAGCTCGGTGGCGTTGGTGTACTTGAAGTCACCGAAGTTGTTCCACCACGGAGAAGCGGTCAGGTCAGCAGCATAGGTGTCAGCGGTACGGCCGGAGGGGTTGACCTCACCGGCAACCACGCGGCCAAAGCCCTCAAAGCCGGACTGACCGGTGCCGGGGCAGAGCAGGACGCCCTTGATCTGGGGGTAGTTCTTGACCCAGTCCATCTCGAAAGCGTTTGCGCCGTTGTAAACGACGATGACGTTGTCGAAGTTGGAAGTGACGAGGTCGATGAGCTCTTCCTCGCGGTTGGACAGCTGCAGGAAGTGGTCGCCCTTATCCCAGTCATTGCCCTCGTTCAGGCTGTCATCGTAAGTGCCGTTGTAGTAGCCGGCGCCGCGCTGAGAACCACGGTAATCTGCCACACGGCGGACCCAGCTGCCGTCCACGACAGCAGACATATCGGTGGGAAGGTCTGCGCCCTCGCCGCCGACGCGGGTGATGACGACCATAGCGGTGTCAGAATATGCCTTGGCGTTTGCCATCATCTCGTCGGTGTACAGGCTGACATTCGGCTCGGGCAGGGTCCAGTCCTGCTGTGCCATGCCGACGCTGGGGCGGGTGGAGCAGTAATCGGTGTAGAACTTGCTCAGCTCGTCGTTGGTCTCGATGCCTGCATCATGCAGACCGGTGAGCAGGTCGGTGACAGGGTAAGCGTCGTTCAGAGCGCCGGAACCCGTGCCGCCGTAGCAGGGGCTGGTGGAAGCCCAGCCGAAGACGTTCAGCTTGGAGCCGGAAGCCACAGGCAGGATGTTGTCGTCGTTCTGAGCCAGAACGATGCCTTCCTGGGTGATCTCATTGACCAGCTCGGTGGCCTCTGCGGAAGTCTCCTCACTGATGGAACCTTCGCCGGAGACCAGGTCCAGCATGGTGGACATGGGGCCGGTGCAGATGAGGTTGACGACAATCGCCAGCGCCAGCAGAATGGCGAGGCCGGACTGCGCACGGATCATCTTCTTTTTCGCTTTGGGCATCTTCCGCACCGCGAACATCACGAGGAGCGCGAGTACGAGGACGACGCCGAATGCAATCAGATAGTTCTGAATGTTCGAAACTACCTGCATTACATCATCCATATTGATGGACAACATAATTTTCTTCCTCCTTATTCTGAATCCATATTTTCCGGGTACAGCTCCCGGAGCATTGCCACTATTATAAATGGATTCAAAGAAAATTCACAAATATCTTCACAATCTGTCATTTTGGAGGCATATTTTGCAGAAGTTTCAATTTGGTTTCAAATTTTATTGTGCTAATCCACAATTTCAAGGGCGGTTTTATTGTGCATCATGCCAAAAGCAAAAACTCCCCCAGCCGCTGACGCGGCAGCCCCCTCAAAGAGGCGGCCCTTGGCAAAGAGGACAATGTTTCGCTCTCTACCAAAGGCTCCCTCCCTGAGGGAGCTGTCACCGCAGGTGACTGAAGGAGTCCCTTTACTTTTCCGGGACCGGCAGCAAGATCCGCAGGGTGAACCAGCCGTCGGCCCAATGAAGGGTCATGGTGCCGTCGTGGCGCTGGGCGGCCGCCTGCACGCCCTGTAAGTCATAGCCGCCGTGGGCGTTGTGGACGGGCAGACCGTCCGCGCCCATCTCCACGGGCTGGGCGCAGTAGTTCTCGAAGCGGAGCATCACGCAGCCGCTCTGGTTATAGATGGCCACCCGCAGCAGACGCTTTTCGGGGTCGGGCTCGGCCAGCACGCTTTCGATGGCGTTGTCCAGAGGCGCGCCCACGAGGGTACACAGCTCCCGCGTGCTCAGAAAGCCCAGCTGGCTGCCGTCGGCCACGCTGGTCATGTTGATGCCGCGCTGCTGGCAGTCCATGCTTTTGGCGGTCAACAGGGTATCCAATACCGGATTGCCCGTCTTGTTCTCGGCCTCATACTGCCGGAGACCGCTCTCCATCCGGGCCAGAGCCGCGTCCTGCTTGGCCCGGTCGCGCTCGGCGCGGATGTCCGCGATTTGAATCTTCAGCTCGTGATAGCGGCTGTTGATGAGCCGGATGCCCTCCTTGCTCCGCTTGTACTGCTCGTACTGGCGGTGGAGCACCTCGTCCATGGCGGCAAGCTCACTGTGGAGCGCCGCCTCCCGCAGCTGCTCGTGCTGGACCGTCAGGATGAGCACGCCGCAGATGTCCACCAGCGTGCGGATGTAGTAGACGCTCATGTCCACCTCGCGGTCGCCCAAGAACAGCAGGTTGCTCACCGCGAAGACCATCGCCGCCATGACGACGGCCACGAGGCCCGCTTTTCCGCTGATGACGATATGGCCCTTGGGGCTGGTGTGCTTATGCTCCAGCACCCAGATGCAGCCGAAAACGCCGCCATAGACCACCACCAGAAGCAGCAGTGACAGGCCGTCGGCCCCGCTGCGCTGAGGCCAGAGGAAGCAGTGCAGCTGCCACTCGGCGCTGGCCGCCAGCTCTGCCAGAACGAAGGCCCGGGCGCAGACATAGCCCGCTTCCAGCAGGGAGATGGTGCGGGTGACCCAGAGGTACAAATACTGTATCCCCACAGCTGCCGCCATGCAGGGGATCCACCACGCCAGCGGAACTCTGCCCGTGGCCTGCAAAAAAGCACTCAGGGCCAGCGCCCATGCCGCACTGGCAGCGATGGTGGCCGTTTTGCCGAAGCGGAGGCCCAGCGGCAGGGCGTAGATGCCCACGGCCAGACACTCGGCCAGCGCCGTATACAGGCGCGGGATGTTGGGCAGTGCCGTCATGCGTCCCCACCCCCGATGTGGTCGGCCAGCGCCGCGAGGAAGGCTTTCCGCCGGGGGCGGCTGACCTGCAATTCGTAGGGTCCCACCTGCACCATCCCCTGCTGCACGCTCTTCACCTGTGCCAGATTGACAAGGTAGCCGCTGTTGCAGCGGGCAAAGGGCCGCTCGGCCAGCTTTTCCTCAAAGGCTTTCAGGGTGCCTGCCGCCACGAAATCGCCCTCTTCGGTATAAAAATGGACGCGGTGTCCCTCGCTTTCCAGATAATAGATGAGGGACGAATCCAGCCGCCGCATCCCGCCCTCCACCGGCAGGGCCAGATAATGCCGTGCGCGGCGGCGCAGCTGTTCTTCGGCCTTGCGCAGCTGCTGCGAAAACGCAAAATAAGGCACCGGCTTGAGCACATAGTCCAGCGCGCCCACGGCGTACCCGCCGATGGCGTACTGCGCCATATTCGTGATAAAAACGATGATGACGTCCTTGTCCAGCTCCCGCACCCGCCGGGCCGTCTCCATGCCGTCCAGATGCTTCATCTCCACGTCCAGAAACAGAATGTCGTACACCGGGCGGTAATCATCCAGCAGCTCCATGCCGTCGGCGAACTCCGTCACCGCGAATTCGGTGCCGTACTGCCGGGTGTGCCGCTGCACATACCCCTGAAGCTGCGCCCGCACCTCTGCCTCGTCCTCGACCAGAGCAATGCGTATCATTGCCGCACCTCCCTTTTCCGCAATTTTTCTAGTTTTTATTGTAACACGAAATAGGGCGTGTGGCAAATAGGAGAATAAAACAGCAGCCCCGCTTCATCTGCCGCGAGGCTGCTGTTCTGTGATTGGAAAATTTCAGGCTCAGTTCGTCTTGACGGCCACAAGGATACGGATCTTCCTGCCGCCGGAGCAGCCGAAGTTGTCGTACCAGCCGATGAGCTTATAATCCTCAGTGTTGATCTTGGGCAGCGAGGTGGCGAAATACTGGCCGTTCGACCACAGATACACCTGCATATCGTCGGCAGTCTCATAGCGCTTATCGCCGCTCATGACCGAAGCTGCGCCCAGCTTATCGACGACCACCGGCGAGAGCTGGAGCATCCGGTTGATGGCCTTGCCGTCGGCAGAACGGCCGATGGCGATGCCGCCTGCGATAATGGGGTACTTGGTTGCGGTGCTGTAGGCCACCTGCTTGCCGCCGGAGTAGCAGACGTAGGTCGCACCCTCGCCCAGATAGTTGAGGAAGTCGCCCAGCGTACCGCCCACGCTGTCGCCGGTGCGGCGGAGCACATAGCTGAACAGCTGGTCCGTCTTGCCGGTAAGGGTGTTCCAGGTAGAGCTGACGACGCTGCCGTCGATGAGGCCGTAGAGCACATCGCTGGTGCTGGGGACAAGGATGTTCTTCACATCCTGGAAGGTCTCCTCATCGGTCTTGTCTACCTTGGTGGTGGTCGTGGTGGTCCCAGCGGGGAGGCCTGCGGCCTCTCTTGCGGCGTCCTGTGCCTTGTCGCTGATCTTTTTGTCGATCTTCTTGGCGGCTTCGTCCGTCAGGCGGCGGACAGAATCCAGTGCAGCGTACTCCCACAGGTCACCGGTCACATCGTCGAGGATGACCCGGTCGATCTGGCCTGCGGAATTGGTGGTGTAGTAGCGGACGTCGCTTTCGCTCAGAGTTACCCCCGATAGGCGGCTGGGGCGAACTGCCCCAGCCACACCCTCCGACGTCGTATCAATGATCTGCACGTTGTCTGCAAACGGGGTGTCGCCCAGCGCGGTGCCGTCGGCGCTGACGGTGCCGCTGGTCGAGCGGGGCGAGATGGACTGGACGCTTTCGCCGTCACCGTCCACGCTGATCTCCACCAGCTTGCCAGCCGGGAAATTGAGCTTATTGTTCACATTGACGGTGCGGGCGGTGCCGTCGGTACACATGACCGAGACAGCCTGCTGCACCTCAGCGCTGTTCGTCTCCACAAGGGTGCGGGATGAGGACTGGACCACGCCGTAGAACACAGCGTCTGCCGCGTCGCCGGTGAGGACGGAGACAGCTGCCTCGTTCATACCCAGCAGCAGAGTGACCACCTGGCCCACGCCGCCGCCGGACAGGGAGGACAGCTGATAGGCCACAGAGGGCGAAGCGATGGTGTAGGTGACGCCGGCCACGGTCACAGAGGTCGGAGCGCTGGCCGAGGGCGAGACCGCCGTCACACGGCCTGCGGCACGCTTATTGTAGATCCAGACGGTGCGGGCGCTCTCGTTATAATAGTAGACATCATAGGGAGAGAGGGCCGCAGAGGTGGTGACTTCGTCGTTGCGGTAGATGGCCGCCGGGGCGAAGGGCAGGACGGTGGAAGCATCTGCCACGAAGGGACCCTTGACGTTGTCCAGCAGGACCGAAGAGATGTCCACCTGGCCGTTGCTCACCGCAAAACCCAGGGTGGAAGCGTAGACCTGACCGCTGCCGTTCATGGCGGTGAGGGCGTTGTAGAAGAGCATGGTACCCTGCTCGAGGGTCAGAGTCTCGCCCTGACGGGCATTGATCTCATTGCGCAGGCCCAGTGCGCTGGCCTTGCTGAGCTGAGCTGTGGGGAAGGTACCGCCCAGCTTTGCCACATCATAGCCCAGCAGGCGCAGCGCCATGGTGCAGGCTTCTTCCAGCGTGACGGTGTTGTCCGGGCGGAAGCTGCCGTCGGAGTAGCCGGTCATCCAGCCGTTCTGGACGGCGGTGCGGATGTAGACCGCATAGGGAGAGTCGCTGTCTACATCGCTGTAGAGGCGGCCGGTGCGGCCCTGTGCCGTGGTGGTATCGCGGTAAGCAGAGAATGCTGTGAGGAGGCGGGCCGCCTGCCCACGAGTGAGGGGCGCACCCAGAGAACCGGCCTGCTCGGCGGTCAGACCGCCCAGTGCCGTCGCCGTCTGGACTGCCGCGTTGGAGCCGACCGCAGAGGCGGGCAGCACCAGCATGGAAACAGCCACGCAGACAGCCAGCAGGAATGCGAGGAATCGTTTTTTCATGGTAAACTCCTTAATCATATCTGAGCGCTTCGATGGGGTTCAGGCTGGCGGCACGGCGGGCCGGCAGGAAGCCGAACAGGACACCGATGCCGCAGGAGATGCCCACGGCGATGGCTGCTGCGTCCGCCGAGGGGGTGACGTTCAGGGTAATATCCGTCAGGATATACGGAAGGATCTGGTTGATAATGGCCGACACGACGTAGCCCAGCACGATGCCGAGGCAGCCGCCCAGCGCCGACGTGACGCCGGCCTCCACGACGAACTGGGTCAGGATGGTGCTCTCCTGTGCGCCCAGTGCCTTGCGGATACCGATCTCACGGGTGCGTTCGGTGACGGACACCAGCATGATGTTCATGATGCCGATGCCGCCGACCAGCAGCGAGATGCCCGCAATGGCCGTCAGGACGCCCACCATGACGTTGATCATGGAGGACATCTGCTTCATGGCTGCGCTCAGGCTCATGACGTAGACATAGTCGTCCTTGCTGACCAGCTTCTTGAGCCGCGACTGCAAAAACTCCTGTGCCTCATCCGAGTGGTCCGCGTCCTGCAGGACCACATAGTACTGGCTGACACTGCTGGTGTTGTTGACGCTCATCAGGGTGGTATAGGGGATAAGAACAACGTCGTCGTTGCCGCCCTCGTACTGAGAGGCGGGTTTGGAGCGGCCCTCCAGCACGCCCACGATGCGGTACTCGCTGGCGCCTACCTTGAGGGTGCTGCCGAGACCGTTGCCGCCGAAGATCCTGCGGTCCACATAGTCGCCGATGACACAGATATTCTTGTTGTCTATCAAATCGGTGTACTGGATGCCGCGGCCCTTGGCCACCTTGTAGTTGTTGATGGTCGTGTAATCTTCGTTGACGCCGCTGATGTAGGTGCGGCGGTACTTCTCGCCCGCCACCCGCAGCGTGTCGCCGCCGACACTGGCAATCGGCGAAAGACCCTTATAATACTCGGGCTTTTCATTGATGATCCTGTACACATCGTTCACTTCCACTGAGCGGGTGCTGGCGGTCATGATGTTGACGGACAAAATATCGCTGCCCATGTCGGAGTAGAAGTCCTGCATCATGTGGGTCATGCCGTTGCCGAGGCCGACGATGACGATGACGGCCATGACGCCGATGATGATGCCCAGCATGGTGAGGAAGGTGCGGACTTTGTTGCTCAAGACGTTCTGGACGGCCTGTTTGAAGGTCTCCTTTATCATGCCTGCGTCCCCTCCTCTCCGGCTTTCGGCTCTGCCATCATGAAGTTCGGCTGAACGACTGCCTCGGGTGCGTGGGCGTCGCCGTCGTAGACGACACGGCCATCTTCGAGGCGGATGATGCGCTCGGCCTGCACAGCAATGGAGTTGTCGTGGGTGATGAGGACGACCGTATTGCCCTGCTTGTGCAGATCCTGCAGCATCCCCAGAACTTCGCGGCTGGTGTGGGAGTCCAATGCACCGGTCGGCTCGTCGGCCAGGATGACCGCCGGGCCGCGGGCCAGCGCACGGGCAATGGACACACGCTGCTGCTGACCGCCGGAAAGCTGGTTGGGCAGGTTTTTGAGCTTATTGCCCAGACCCACCCGCTCAAGGGCAGCCTTTGCCGTCGCGTGGCGCTGTGCGGCGGGGATGCCCGCATACACAAGGGGAACTTCCACATTCTCCAAAAGTGTCAGCTTCGGCAGCAGGTTGTACTGCTGGAAGATGAAGCCCAGCTTCTCGTTCCGGATGTGTGCCAGCTCACGGCGGCTCATCTTGCCGACATCCTTGCCGTCCAGCAGATAAGTGCCTTCGGTAGGCACGTCCAGACAGCCGATGATGTTCATACAAGTGGATTTACCAGAACCGGACTGGCCGACGATGGCCACGAACTCGCCTTTGTTGATTTTGAAAGAGACGTGGTCGGCGGCCTTTACGAGGGTGTCGCCCATCTGGTAATACTTGCAGACCCCATCAAATTCTATCAGCGTGCTCATTCGTCATCTCCTTCGGCGGAGGCCATCATGTTGCTGTAGAAGTCGGTCGCACTGACGCTGGAGTTGTCGTAAGCGATGGTATCGCCCTCCTGCAGGCCGCTCTTCACTTCGATGTAATCGTCATCGCTGATGCCAGTGGTCACCTTGACGTAGACGTAGCCGTCGGGAGCGGTCATGGAAGTCTCAGCATTGGCAGCGCTGGGCGAATCCTTGGTCACCAGCACATAGCTGCCCCGGACGAGGGCGGCGTTGGGCAGGGCCAGAACATTCTTGACGCTGGCGGTGGTGATTTTCGCAGTGGCGTTCATTCCGGGCAGCAGCTCGCCCATGTCGTCGATGCGGACGGTGACGGGGTAGCTGGTGGAGCCGTTGGCGGTAGTGCCTGCCACGAGGATGCTGCTGATGACGCCCTTGTAAGTCTCACCCGGGACGGCGTCGGCGGTGATGTCTACCTCCTGGCCGACCTCGAGGGAGCGGATCTTCAGCTCGTCCACGTTGAGCTTCATTTCCAGATAGCTCATATCGTAGATGGTGCAGAGGTTCTGCATGGCGGTGTCGTTGGCGCTGAGCTTGTCGCCGGCCTTGACCTTCTTATCCACGATGGTGCCGCTGATCGGGGCGTCGATGGTATAGTGGCTGATGGTCTTCTCGGCAGAAGACATCTGCAGCTCGGCAGCGCGCAGGCTGTCAGCGGCGTTTTTGGTCTGCTTGTCCAGATCCTTGCCGGTAATGCGGAGGATGACGTCATCCTGACGGACGGTGCTGCCCTCCTTGACGCAGAGTTCAGACACAGTACCAGAGGCAGCTGCCACGACAGTCTCCTCGCGCTGGTAAGTAAAGTGTGCGGAGTTGAGGGAGCTGACGCCGTTCACCTGTGCCACAGCGGCCTGTGCGGTGGTCAGGCTGCCCGCGTTGGGAACAGCGATGGTGACGGTGCAGGTCATCAGGCTGGCGTCGCCGGCAGGGTCTGCACCGGAAACGGAGCGGATGGTGCCGTTCAGCGTCTCAAAGGTGGTGTCCGGCATGACCTGTGCGGCCTGACCGGCGACAAAGCTCTGGGCCTCTGCGGCAGGGAAATCCACGGCCAGCAGCATCACGGAGGTGTCGCGGATGGTGGCCACAGTCTGACCAGCCTGCACGGCGTCGCCTGCGGCGACTGCAAAGGAGCTGACCTCGCCGCTGATCCTGGTGCGGACGTTCTGCATATCCGCAATGTCATCGTAATTGCGCTGTGCCTGCTCCACCGAGAGCTGTGCGCTCGCGAGGTTGTTTTCCACATCCGAAATGTCGATGGTGTAAAGAATATCGCCCTTCTCGATGCTGTCGCCCAGCTCAAAATCGGCGGTGAGCACCGTGCCGGTGACGAGGGACTTGACGGTGTAGGAATCGGCGGCGTTGATGGTGCCGCTGCCGTCGTAGACGTTCACGATGTCGCGGCGTCCCAGCTTCTCCTGCGTGTAGGCAAGGTCTGCCGACGCACTGCGGCTCCTGCGCGGCACGATGACCGCCACCAGCACCGCTGCGGCTGCGACCACCGCGATGCAGCGCTTTTTGTGGGTCTTGATAAAGTGGAACACCTTATTTTCTCCGCCGGTATTCTCCTGCGGAGAGGCGTCCTGTGTCTTCTTGTTGAAACCTAGCATGAAAAGCCTGACCTCCTGTGTTTCATGAAAAAGAAAAGTTCTTTCTGCCTGTTTTCATCCGTTCTGCGCTTTCCCCCACAGCGTCCGCCAAAAACGACCTGTCTGCGAGATACTGCCCCGGGTTAGCGACGCAAACCGTTATAATGATACCACCTAACAAAACGGACTACAAGAAATTTTTCCTGCACAATCTGCAACTTTTTTGAAAATTTTTCCATCATCTCTGTGTCTGGAAGCTGGAACATCAGACAGAGCTTTCGGATGAAGCGTTCATCCACTCGCTCCGGCCTTTCGTGCAGCGGCTTTTGGGATACCGTCAGAAATAACCTGACGATCCGTGAGATGACGGCTCTGATGGGCGGTAACGGCACGCTGGAGTAACAAACAGAAAAAGACTTCCGCTTTGAGAATGACCCTCAGGCGGAAGCCTTTTTACTTTCTGAAAAAACAAAAGAAAAAGCACCAAGCATTTCTGCCTGGTGCTCTTTGTGGTGCACCTCCAGGGACTCGAACCCTGGGCCCACTGATTAAGAGTCAGTTGCTCTACCAACTGAGCTAGAGGTGCATATGGTGACCCGTACCGGAATCGAACCGATGTTAAAGGCGTGAGAGGCCTCTGTCT
>OIWN01001360.1_pt1 | contig 19436 bp, 10 predicted proteins | sample 1587591 | NCBI WGS metagenome assembly OIWN01 (sample SAMEA3888901, study PRJEB22519) | human gut metagenome | biome: human gut; feature: human-associated habitat; material: faeces | place: Denmark | collected 2010 | reverse complement strand
CAAACAGACGAAAATAGAATTAAAATACGAAAACAACTTGTATAAATCAACGAATAAATATAAGATATAGAAGTACGAAAAAATACGAAAATTTGAAAGAGGGGGGAGAGGGACATGTATAAGACCGGTTAATGATCTTATCCGGCAAACTGGGGTATGATTGAAAATCGAAAATGGGGGACTTTGAAAAATGAGAAACAAAAAGATTTTACAGAAGGCCGCTAAGAAATCACTTAGCTGGCTTTTAATTTTAGGTATGCTGGTAACGTTACCAGAGACGCCGGGAGCCATATCTGCAGCGGCGGCGGAGCTTGAAACGGGGACAGAAGAAACGGTACATGAAGAATCCGGCGATGCAGATCGTGTGGAAGAAACAAAAAATGCTGTGACAGAAAAAACCGGGGAAACAGAGACGAAAGCAGATACCGCGGTACAAGAAGAAACTGGTACAAGTCAGAGTCAGGAAACGAAAGAGCCGGAAACAGAGACCCAAGATGCAGAAGCAGAGAACGAAGATGCAGAAACAGAGGATGCGGAAGCAGCAGTAACAGAAGCAGAGACCCAAGATGCAGAAACAGAGGCACCTGTAACAGAAACAACGGAAGATGAGACTGAATTATCCGAGGAAACAGAAGAAACGGAAACAGAGCAGGAAGTGAAAGCTGTGGAAGGAGCAATGAACCTGACACTGCACATGGATAACAGTTCTGCAAAGTACAAAACGCCTGCACTTCAGTTCTGGGGAGATGATAACACAATCGTATCTGGTACAACGGAAAAAAACCAGGAGATTACAGGTTGGGAAGACGCAGTAGGACAGCTTCTGACAGCGGATAAAGACGGAAAATTTTACAGTGTAACATTAAACGGTAATTTTACGGGATTCCAGTTTTTAGATTATGCAGATCCGTCAAAGAACACAGCAGGACAGGGATTTGTCAGCACTATGAAATCATATACTGGTGACACTCCGACAGATCTCTATTACATCTGCAAAGACGGTAACTGGGGCTGGTATTTAGATGCAGCAGGCACAGAAGCCTTAAAAGAGCCGGAACTTGTTTACCTTACCATGCATATCAAACCGGAAACAAAATGGTCAAAGCCGGCAATGCAGCACTGGAATGACAAATTGACTATCACTGATACAAAAGGTCAGGAAACGATCACCGGCTGGGACGTAAAAGGAGATCTTTTCACAGCAGAAGAGAATGGATTTTACAAACTCACTGTCAAAGGAACATTCGGAGGCTTTCAGTTTGTAGATGTAGATAATGCGGATGATACAAAAACAGGTGACAATACTTACGACAAACTGTTGGATAAATTTGTAGCAGAAACGCCAACCGATGTATATTATATCCAGAAAGACGGCACCTGGAACTGGTACATGGATAAAGATGGAACAATTACACTTGCTTCCACAAAAGAGGTATCGGACCAGGCAGTCGACAATGCAGATGGAACTACCACATTCACGGCTGTTGCAGAAAATGTAAAAGATAAAGTAAAGGTTGTTTATGGTAAAAAATCAGAGGTGGAGGAAAAAGGAATTTCTGCATTAAAGACGGTTACCATGACAGCAGATAAAAGTGTTGCAAATGCATATACCACGGATGCGATTTTCCTTGGAGATGATGCATTGGACATCGTATATTACATCGAAGTAGATGGTGTAAAAAAAGACATTGAAACATCCGCTGGTGTTACAGTTGGAAAAGATACTTATCTTTCTTATACCAGGGATAAATTTACCGGCAGAATGGTCTGTATACCGGGTACATTTCCTGGAAAAAGCTGGGATGCAGCATCAAATATAATGACATACATGGGAGAGGGGTTATATTCCTATACATTTAAAAATGTTCCGGCGGCAAATTACGAGTACAAGATTACGATGGGTGACTGGAGCGAAAACTATGGAGCAGGCGGTGTTATAAGCGGATCTAACATTGCAGTTACCGTGACAGAACCACAGGATGTTACGATTTATTATTCGGACTTCAGCCATTATTCAAAATGCAGTATTGATTATAAATTTGGGGCAAGCCTGTTATTGCAGGGAACAGGAATTCTGGCAGATACAAGATTTTCTGACAGCAGATTGACCGGAATTTACAGCGCAACTGTGGCAAACATGGAAGCTGGTACTTATTCCGATACGAAGATCGTATCAGAGGATGAGACTGTTGAAATGGATCCATATACGGTAGATACCACAAAGGATGTTACATTCTATTATGATCCGGAATCAGGCATTTATTATTCGAATGCTTCTGACAAAGAAGTTGCAACAAACAAACTTGTATTTGATTCTAAGGATACAGCTTACAAATCAGTATACGGTGCGGTGGCAACCGGAGAGGAAGTTACCTACTCCATCGATACCGGAGATGATGTTACTGCAGTCAAACTGGTTGTAAAAGGTGTGGAAAAGAAAACACTTTCCATGAAAAAAACAGCGGGTGCGGAAGATGGAAAACAGAGATGGTCTGTTACTACAAGCTATGACAGACTTGGAGAATACCAGTATTTCTTTGCAGTATATAATGAGACGGCAGTGGTAATGTATGGCGATGATGACGGATATTACGGAACCGGTATGGCAACAGATTTATTAAGCCTGTTACCGTATGATCAGATCGTATATCAGTCAGGTTATAAGACACCCGACTGGATGAAAAATGCAGTGATCTACCAGATCTTCCCGGATCGTTTCTATAATGGCGATGTGACAAACGATACCATTACTTCGGATGCAAGAGGTACGGTACAGTATGAGTATATGAATGACTGGTATATTTTACCGGAGAACCCGGAGCAGATCACATTACATCCGGATACCTATCCGACTTACGCATATAAGGGCGATGGAAACTGGAGCAATGAGATCTATGGTGGAGATTTAAAGGGTATTACAAAACGGATCGACTACTTAAAAGCACTTGGTGTTACCGTGATCTACTTAAACCCGGTATTTGAGTCCATTTCCAGCCACAGATACGATACAAGTGATTATAAAAACATTGATCCGATCCTTGGAACCCTCGGAGATTTTGAGGAACTCGTCAGTGTGGCAGAAGCGAATAATATGCATGTTGTATTGGATGGTGTATTCAATCATGTATCGGATGATTCTGTTTATTTTGACCGTTACTATGAGTATCTGGAAGATGGAACCGATACGATCGGAGCTTATCCTTACTGGGCATATGTATACGATGCCATGAGCGAGAAAAAGATTTCCAAAGAGGAAGCAGAAAAACAGGCAAAAGAATATTTTACGGCAGAGTATGGAATTACAAACTATGATTATACCGCATGGTTTGATGTATTTTCAGATACAACCTTAAAAGATGACAATGACGATGAAGTATGTGATTCCGTAGGACTTCGTGCCGGAAAACCAGTATATGGTTATGATGGATGGTGGGGTTATGACTCCATGCCGATCATCAAGGCAACGAACGGTTCCGAATATCAGACCGGTACCTGGGCAGAAGAAGTAATCGGAAAAAATGAGACAAGTAAGACCGCAGATAACAGTGTAACACAGTACTGGCTGTCAAAAGGAATGGACGGATGGAGACTCGATGTTGCCAATGAAGTATCGGATGAGACCTGGCAGCATTTCCGTAAATCCGTAAAGGCACTTGACAGTGATAACGTGATCATCGGAGAGATCTGGACGGATGCAGTCAAATATCTGATGGGTGACATGTATGACTCTGTTATGAACTATATGTTCCGTGGAGCAGCAATCGCCTATGCAAAAGGCGGAGATTCAAAAAATGCGTTAAATACGCTGGAGCGTTTGAGAGAGCGTTATCCGAAAGAAGCATTTTATGCGATGATGAACCTTGTTGACTCTCATGATACAACACGTTTGTTATCTTACTTAGATGGTATTGATGACGATAGAAACCAGAAAGAAATTGTAGAGGCATTCCCGACTTACGAGAATACTTCAGATGCAGCAAAACAGAAACAGTATTTAGTTGCGTTAATGCAGTTTACCTATGCAGGTGCACCGACGATCTACTATGGTGATGAGCTTGGTATGGTAGGTGCAGATGATCCAGATGACCGCCGTGCGATGATCTGGGGCGAAGGAAATGAGAATCTGGTAAAATGGTATGCAAAACTTGCTGCAATAAGAAGCAGTTACAGTGCATTGAGAACAGGCTCCGTAGAGCCGGTATATGGCACAGATAAAGAAATTTTAGGCTATGTCAGAAGTGATGATTCGGATATCATGCTTGTTTTGATGAACAACAGTGCAGCAGACAAGTCTGTGACAGTAAATGTTGCAGAACTTGGAATTAATGCAGCAGAACTTGCAGATGTGATCGCAGGTAATAGTTACAGTGCTGCAGGAGGCAGCGTGACGGTAACTGTTCCGGCATACAATGGTGTGATCTTAACAGACAAGGGTCATGTAAAACAGGTTTCTGTGGATGAAGAAAACTTAAAACCTGGTTTTGATCCTGCATATAAGATTAAGGCAGAAGAACGTGCAGTCAAAGTAACAGGAGTTTCACTGAAAAAGACAGAGATCACCTTACAGAAAGGTAAAACAGCAAACATTTCTAAAAATGTAGTAGTAGCACCGCAGAATGCAACAAACACAGCAGTAAAATACAAGACTTCTGACAAAACAGTTGCTTCAGTTGACAAAGATGGTAATGTAACTGCAAATGCCAAAGGAACTGCAACAATTACCGTGACAACAAAAGACGGACTGTTTACATCAGAATGTAAAGTAACTGTAGGAGATCAGGTACAGGCAGCGAAGATCAAATTAAACAAGACAAAACTCAGCCTGAAAAAAGGAAAAACATATACCTTAAAGGCAACAGTCACTCCGAAGGATTGTACGGATAAAGCCGTGAAATGGAAATCTTCCAAATCCTCTGTTGTAAAAGTAGATGCAAACGGAAAAGTAACTGCAAAGAAAGCAGGAACCGCTACAATTACAGCTACCACAAAGAATGGTTTAAAGGCAACCTGTAAGATCACGGTTACAGATCCGGCAACCAAAGTATATCTGACACCGGCGATGAGTATCAAAAAGGGAAGTTCCGTAAAACTGACAGCATCTGTATTTCCGAAGACAGCGACAGATAAACTTACATGGTCTACATCAAACAAAAAGGTAGTGACAGTAACAAAGAGCGGTAAGATCAAAGGAGTCAAAACAGGAACAGCTACGATTACAGTTAAAACAACAAGTGGAAAGAAAGCAACCTGTAAAGTGACCGTTGTAAAGAGTAATAAGAAGTCAGCAGGTATTAAACTGAGTGCAAAGAAACTGACATTAAAGCAAAATGCAACAAAACAGCTGAAAGCTACTCTTGATAAGAATGCAACGGACAAAGTGACATGGAGCAGTTCTAACAAGAAAGTAGCTACAGTCGATAAAAATGGTGTTGTAACGGCTGTAAAGAAAGGTACTGTAACGATTACCGCAAAGACATCAGGTGGAAAGAAAGCAACCTGTAAAGTGACGGTAAAAGTACCGGCAACCAAGGTAAAATTAAACAAAACCAAGGCGACTGTTGCAAAGGGCAGGACTCTGACCTTAAAAGCGACTATGACACCTTCTTCCTCAACAGATAAACTTACCTGGACGAGTTCCAACAAAAAAGTGGCAACAGTTGATAAGAATGGTAAAGTAAAGGCGCTGAAAAAAGGAACAGCCACGATTACTGTAAAAACTGCAAGTGGAAAGAAAGCAACCTGCAAAATTACTGTAAAATAATGTTGGTGCATCAATAAAAATGCAGCATAAAACAAAAAAAGTTGCAAAAAAATATTGCAAAGAAGAAATCTATGTGGTATAAATGTTACAACGTTAAAACAGTAAAGCGATGAAAGAGACTCTGATCTTCAGACGTCGACAGGAATACAGCGTCACCGACTGAGAGCGCTGTTTGAAAGAGAAGGTCAAGGGAACACTCTGGAGCAGACTGATTGAACAGGAATTTGCACGAGCGGTTGATCTTAAAAACAGCGGCAGCGGATCGAAAGTAGGTCAGTACGTGGGTGCGCGTTAAGCACAGAGAGCGGAAAGATGATGAGAACGACATCATTTTTCAATGCGGGTGGTACCGCGGGATACTAAGAGATTTCGCCCCGGAAAAGCATATGCTTTTCCGGGGTTTTTTGTATTCATGATAATAGAATGTTCGCGGAGCGTGCATTCTATTATTTGTTGAAAATCTGAAAGACAGAGTTTTGTTTTTCAAAAAGGTTCCCGTCCCGCACCTTATCATATCTAAAGGAGTGTACAGAATATGGAATTCATGACAGGTGTAAACAAAAAGGAAACCTTAGAGATCGGTAATTTACTGACCGGCAGCTATGAGGGAAAAAGTGTAAAAGTAAACGGAGCAGTGCATACCATCCGTGATATGGGTGAAGTTGCATTTATCGTCTTAAGAAAGAGAGAAGGACTGCTCCAGTGTGTTTACGAAGAAGGAAAAACACAGTTTGACTTAAAAGATTTAAAAGAGGCAGCAACGATTGAGGTGGAGGGAACCGTAAAACCGGAGGAACGTGCACCACACGGATTTGAGATCCGTCTGGATAAAATCAAGGTATTGTCCGAACCGGCTGCACCGATGCCGCTTGCAATCTCAAAATGGAAATTAAATACCTCCTTGGAGGCGAATTTAAACAACCGTGCGATCGCCCTTCGAAATATCAGGGAGCGTGCAAAATTCCGTATTCAGGAAGGTGTGGTACGGGGATTTCGTGATTTCTTATACGGTCAGGGGTTTACAGAGATCCATACACCAAAGATCGGTGCAAAAAGTGCAGAGGGCGGGGCAAACCTGTTCCGGTTGGAATATTTTCACAGACCGGCAGTTTTACAGCAGAGTCCTCAGTTTTACAAACAGATGATGGTCGGCGTATTTGACCGGGTATTTGAGACGGCGCCGGTATTCCGTGCAGAAAAACATAATACCAAACGTCACTTGAACGAGTACACCAGCCTTGATTTTGAGATGGGATATATTGATGGATTTGAAGATATCATGGCGATGGAGACCGGATTTTTGCAGTATATGATCGCACTGCTCAAAAAAGATTATGCAGAGGAACTCCGGTTATTAGGCGTCACACTGCCGAACGTCGACAAAATTCCGACCGTGCGTTTCGATGAAGCAAAAGAAAAAGTGGCAGAAAAATATCACCGCCAGATCAGAAATCCATACGATCTTGAGCCGGAGGAGGAAGCACTCATCGGACAGTATTTCAAAGAAGAGTATGATGCGGATTTCGTATTTGTTACACATTATCCATCCAAGAAACGTCCGTTTTACGCGATGGACGATCCGGCAGATCCGACTTATACCTTAAGTTTTGACCTCTTATATCAGGGACTTGAGATCACGACCGGTGGACAGCGTATCCACGATTACAACAAACTGATGGAAAAAATCGAAAAGCGTGGTATGGAGTCTGAGGGAATGGAACAGTATTTATCCGTATTCAAACATGGCATGCCGCCACATGGTGGACTTGGAATCGGTTTAGAGCGTCTGACCATGAAATTAGTCGGTGAGGACAACGTCCGTGAGACGACGCTGTTCCCGCGTGATTTAAGCAGATTAGAGCCGTAATCAGGTTAGAACAGATGCAAAGAATCCAAAACAAAATAATTTTAGATCCATATCAGGTTCAAAATTGAATGTAAATTGAGTTTTGTAAACAGGGATCATATGAATGAAAAAGGAGAACAGCCGTGAAACATTTGGGAACAAAAACAATCGAGACAAGACGTCTTGTTTTAAGAAAATTTACACTTTCCGATGCAGAGCCGATGTACCGTAATTGGGCATCGGATCCGGAAGTGACAAGATATCTGCTGTGGCCTGCACATGAGAGTGAAGAAGAGACGAAAGGCATTTTAAAAGGCTGGATCGCTGCATACGATAAACCGGAAAAATATGAATGGTGTATCGAATTAAAAGAGATCGGTGAGGCAATCGGCAGCATTGGTGTCGTAGCTGTCAATGAAAAAGTGCAGTCCATGGAAGTCGGTTATTGTTTAAGCTGTGACTACTGGAATAAAGGAATCATGTCAGAAGCATTAGAGGCAGTGGTAGAATACTTGACTAACGAAGTTGGGGCACGCAGGATCGCGGCGCGATGTGATACCAGAAATCCGTACTCAGCCAAAGTGATGGAAAAGTGTGGCCTTAAATATGAAGGAACAGCGATTCAGGCTGAGTGGAACAATTCCGGAGCCGGGGATGTTGCTTATTATGGTCTGGTGGTTGGACCTGTGATCGTAGAAGAACCGGAAGAAGCTGAAGAACCGGGAATCGAGGAAGAGGAAGAAATTCCGGCAGTTAAGACCGGACGCAAAAACGAAATTTCAGACGAGACGATCGAGTATGTCGGAATCCTTGCAAAATTAGAGCTGAATGAGGAAGAGAAAGAGCATGCAAAGAAAGATATGGAAGAAATGCTCAACTATATTGATAAATTAAATGAACTTGACACCATAGGAGTGGAGCCGATGTCACATGTGTTCCCGGTAAACAATGTATTCCGGGAAGATGTAGTGACAAACGGAGACGGCAGCAAAGAGACGCTTTCGAATGCACCGGCACAGAAAGACGGTGGATTTAAAGTGCCAAAGACAATTGGAGATTAATCAGATTGCTCAAAGAACATTTTGTGCAGCAGGCAAAGAAAATGTTCGGATAAAAAGCAGGAGCAGGAATGGAGATTTATATGAATATTATGAGTTTGACTGCCGTGGAACTCGGCAAAAGAATAAAAGCAAAAGAAATCTCAGTAGAGGAAGCTGTTACGGCGGCGCTTGACGCGATTGAGAAAAAAGAAAAACTCGTAAACAGCTTTGTGACAGTAGATAGAGAGGGAGCACTGAAACGCGCAAAGGAAGTACAGAAACAGATTGATGACGGCACACTGACGGGGCCGCTCGCAGGTGTACCGGTTGCCATCAAAGACAATATGTGTACGAAAGATCTGCTTACCACCTGTTCTTCTAAGATTTTATATAACTTTATTCCGACCTACACGGCGGAAGCAGTTTTAAATCTGGAAAAAGCAGGAGCAGTTATTTTAGGAAAGACCAACATGGATGAGTTTGCCATGGGAAGCACGACAGAGACGTCCGCTTACGGTGAGACAAAAAATCCATGGAACACAGAGCATGTGCCTGGCGGTTCTTCGGGTGGTTCCTGTGCAGCGGTTGCGGCAGAGGAATGTGTCTTTGCACTTGGATCAGATACCGGCGGTTCCATCCGTCAGCCGAGTTCCTTCTGCGGCGTGACCGGAATCAAGCCGACCTACGGAACGGTATCACGTTACGGACTGATCGCTTACGGTTCATCCTTAGACCAGATCGGACCGGTCGCAAAAGATGTGACTGACTGTGCAACGATTTTAGAGACGATTGCTTCTTATGACACAAAGGATTCCACTTCTGTAAAAAGAGAAGATTACGATTTTACCAGTGCACTGGTGGATGATGTTGCAGGAATGAAGATCGGTATTCCGCGTGATTATTTCGGGGAGGGTTTAGATCCGGAAGTAAAAGCAGCAGTTTTACAGGCAGCAGAGGAATTAAAGAAAAAGGGCGCCATCGTGGAAGAGTTTGACTTAAGTCTGGTAGAATATGCGATCCCTGCATATTATGTTATCGCCTGTGCAGAGGCAAGTTCCAACCTGGCAAGATTTGACGGTGTCAAATATGGTTACCGCACCAAAGAATACGAGGGACTTCACAACATGTACAAAAAATCCCGTTCTGAAGGATTCGGGTCGGAGGTAAAACGCCGTATCATGCTTGGCTCTTTCGTGCTGAGCAGCGGTTATTATGATGCATATTATCTGAAAGCACTCCGCACCAAGGCGTTGATCAAACAGGCATTTGATAAGGCATTTGAAAAATATGATGTCATTTTAGGACCGGCGGCACCGACCACTGCACCAAAACTGGGACAGTCCTTAAGTGATCCAATCAAGATGTATTTAGGAGATATTTACACGATTTCCGTAAATCTTGCCGGCTTACCGGGAATTTCACTGCCGTGCGGCAAAGATAAAAACGGTCTGCCGATCGGGTTACAGCTTATTGGAAACTGTTTTGAAGAGAAGAAGATCATCCGCGCGGCATATGCATTTGAACAGACAAGAACCTATGAGCACAGCCCGCTTGCATAGTCCGAAAATGGAGGAATAGACATGAGTAAAATATATGAAACTGTCATTGGACTTGAGGTCCATGTTGAGTTAGCAACGAAAACAAAAATCTTCTGCGGCTGTTCCACGGCATTCGGCGGTGCACCAAACACACATACCTGTCCGGTCTGTACCGGTATGCCGGGTTCCCTTCCGGTGTTGAACCGTCAGGTGGTGGAATATGCGATGGCAGTGGGAATTGCCACAAACTGCAGTATTACCCAGTACTGTAAATTTGACCGTAAAAACTATTTTTACCCGGATAACCCGCAGAACTACCAGATCTCCCAGTTATATCTGCCCATCTGCAGAAACGGTGGTGTCGAGATCGAGACGGCAGCCGGAAAGAAGATTATTGGTATCCATGAGATCCATATGGAGGAGGATGCCGGAAAACTGGTGCATGACGAGTGGGAGGATGTCTCCATCGTAGATTACAACCGTTCCGGTGTACCGCTGATTGAGATCGTATCCGAGCCTGATATGCGTTCCGCGGAGGAGGTTATCGCATATCTTGAAAAGCTGCGCATGATCATCCAGTATCTGGGAGCATCTGACTGTAAATTAAACGAAGGTTCCATGCGTGCCGATGTCAACCTGTCCGTCCGTGAAGCCGGCGCAAAGAAGTTTGGAACCCGTACCGAGATGAAAAACTTAAACTCCTTTAAAGCGATTGCAAGAGCTATCGAGGGAGAGCGTGCACGTCAGATTGAACTGCTTGAAGCCGGAAAGAAGATCGTGCAGGAGACACGCCGCTGGGATGACAATAAGGAATCTTCCCATGCAATGCGTTCCAAAGAGGATGCACAGGATTACCGTTATTTCCCGGAGCCGGATCTTGTCCCGATCGTGATCAGCGATGAGTGGATCGCAAAAGTAAAGGCAAACCAGCCGGAACTGCGCACGGAAAAATTAGAGCGTTACCAGAGAGAGTTTGATCTTCCAAAATACGATGCCGAGATCATTACCGGACATAAGAAATTTGCGGATCTGTTTGAGGCAGCAACAAAACTCTGCGGGAAACCGAAAAAAGTATCCAACTGGATCATGGTGGAGACGATGCGCCTGTTAAAAGAAAATAACATGGATCCGGAGGATATCCGTTTTTCACCGGTCAACCTTGCAAAATTGATCAATCTTGCCGATTCCGGTTCCATTACAAACACGGTCGCAAAGGAAGTATTCGAACTGATCTTTAAAGATGACATTGATCCGGAAAAATATGTTGAAGAGAAAGGCTTAAAGACAGTCAACGACGAGGGTGCACTCCGTGAGACAGTACAGAAAATATTAGCAGAAAATCCACAGTCGGTTGAGGATTACCATAACGGCAAAGAAAAGGCAATCGGATTCTTAGTCGGACAGACCATGAAAGCCATGAAAGGAAAAGCAAACCCGGCGCTTGTGAACCAGATATTAAAAGAGTTACTGTAAGGTATTATATTTGATACCAACATCATGTGTATAAAAATATGAGGACTGAAAAAAGTCCTCATATTTTTGCGATAGCTTGACAATCTTGTTTATGCGTGCATATACTAAGATAATTGCGAAACTCATTCATGAACTGGCGATGTTGTGGAAAATTGACAGATGAAAAAGAAAGTGCTGGGGAGCCGTCGGTACTTAGTGACCGTATTTTGGTCGCTTAGTATCCGCTACGAGCGACACGCAGCGAGAGCGTGCTTTCGTTTCAGCTGTCAATTTCCCACAACGTTCACAGCCTAAAGCAGAGTTTCGCCCAGGTAACTGTTTTATTGAATAGCATGGAAAGAAGGAGCAAAATGACCTATCATTTATCCGACGAGCAGGAAAAATACTTTTATGACACCTTAGAGGAACTCTGCAGGCAGTCCCGTCTGTTAGAGTCACACCGCTATATGCAGCACGGTGACACCAGCGTGTTCCGCCACAGTGTGTCGGTTGCATATTTCAGCTATTATCTGGCACTGAAAATGAATGCGCCGGTGGATATCCATTCGCTGGTTCGTGGTGCGCTGTTACATGATTATTTTTTGTATGACTGGCATGAGAAAGATGCATCACATAAATGGCATGGATTTCATCATGCAAAAAAGGCGTGTGAGAATGCAGCCCGTGATATCCCGGATTTGAACGAGATAGAGAAGGATATGATAAAATGTCATATGTTTCCATTAAATATCGTTCCGCCAAAATACATGGAAGGCTGGATCTTATGCTGTGCAGATAAGATCTGTTCCGGGGCAGAAACCGTGAAAGGACGCCTGCCGGAGCATATCGTTCTGCCGTGGAGGAAACAGATTCGTTCAGAATTATAGAATGTTTGTGAGTTTGACCAAAAATGGAGACTAAAACGGGCATATATAAAGTTTTCGCTTTATATATGCCCGTTTTTCATGCAAAATGTTAGCCTTCCGCAAGATTTCCCGTGTAAAGCTGATAATATTTTCCTTTTTCTTCCATGAGTTTGTCATGGTTACCGCGCTCAATGACGCGTCCCTGCTCTAATACGATGATACAGTCACTGTTTTTAACGGTGGAGAGGCGGTGGGCGATCACGAATGTGGTGCGTCCTGCCATCAGTTTATCCATACCGTCCTGAACGATCTTTTCGGTTCTGGTATCGATCGAACTGGTCGCCTCATCGAGGATCAGTACCGGCGGATCTGCAATCGCAGCACGCGCAATGGCAAGAAGCTGTCTTTGTCCCTGACTTAAGTTGGCACCGTCACCGGTTAAAAGTGTGTTGTAACCGTCCGGAAGCTGATGGATAAAGGTGTCGGCGTTGGCAAGTTTTGCCGCTGCAATGACTTCTTCATCGGTGGCGTCAAGTTTTCCGTAACGGATGTTTTCCATCACGGTTGCGGTAAACAGGTGTGTATCCTGCAGTACGATACCGAGAGAGTGGCGCAGGTCATCTTTTTTGATCTTGTTGATGTTGATGCCATCGTAACGGATCTTACCATCCTGGATATCGTAGAAACGGTTGATCAGGTTTGTGATCGTGGTCTTTCCGGCACCGGTACTTCCGACAAATGCGATCTTCTGACCCGGTGTTGCATAGAGGTCTACATTGTGGAGCACGATCTTATCCGGGTTATAACCGAAATCGACATCATCAAAGACCACGTCACCTTTCAGTTCGATATAATCGACACTGCCGTCTGCCTGATGGGTATGCTTCCATGCCCACATACCGGTACGCTCTTTGGATTCAACGATCTGACCGTTTTCTTTTCTGGCACGCACGAGAGTGACATAGCCGTCGTCAGTTTCCGGTTCCTCGTCGAGCAGTTTAAAGATACGCTCAGAACCGGCAAGCGCCATGACAATATTGTTGAGCTGCATACTAAGCTGGTTGACCGGCTGGCTGAAGCTCTTATTATAGGTAAGGAAACTTGCAAGTTTTCCAAGAGTAAAGCCACCTACACCGTTTAAGGCGAGCACACCGCCGACTAAAGCACAGAGCACATAGCTGATATTACCGATCTGTGCATTGACCGGCATTAAAATATTACCAAATTTGTTGGCGTTATCTGCGCTATGGAAGAGCTGGTCATTTAATCTGTTAAAGTTTTCAATACTTTCTTCCTCGTGAGTAAAGACTTTAACAACCTTCTGGCCATTCATCATTTCTTCGATATAACCATTGACCGTTGCAATGTCTTTCTGCTGTGCGATAAAGTATTTGGCACTGAGTGCGCCGATCTTTTTAGTCGCAAACAGTGTGACACCGATCATCAGGAGTGTTACAATCGTCAGGGGAACATTTAAGAGCAGCATGCTGACAAATACGCTGACAATGGTGATGATGCTGTTTAAAAACTGCGGCATACTCTGGCTGATCATCTGGCGGAGTGTATCGATATCGTTCGTATAAGTGGACATGATATCTCCGTGATAGTGCGTGTCAAAGTAGCGGATCGGAAGTTCTTCCATATGGGTGAACATGTCATCACGCAGATTCTTTAAGGTACCCTGGGAAACATTTACCATGATGCGTGTGTATATATAGGAAGCAAGTGCTCCGATCAGGTAGAAAATGGCAACGCGCATGATAGCGTGCAGCAGACCGGAAAAGTCAGGATCTGCCTGACCGATGAGCGGCAGGATATAGCCGTCGATCAGAGTCTGCATAAACCAGGTACCCTGTACACTGGCGAGTACGGTAATGAAGATGCAGATCACGACGAGAATGCAGTGCACTGCATAATTTTTCATGATATAGGCGAGCAGACGCATAAATAATTTTCCCGGATTTTCAACTTTCGGGCGCGGATCTTTTGGACCTCTGCCGCCCGGTCCCTGAACCGGTTTGGTATTCTTTTCTGCCATTATGCAGCACCTCCTTCATCAAAATCACCGCTTCCGCTGGTCTGTGATTCGTAGACGTCGCGGTAGATATCATTGGACGCTAACAATTCTTCGTGGGTTCCAAAACCGTTTACAACACCGTTATCTAAAACGATGATGCGGTCTGCATTCTGGACGGAGGAGATTCGCTGTGCAATGATAAATTTTGTCGTATCCGGGATCTCCTCGGCAAAAGCCTTGCGGATCTTAGCATCGGTTGCAGTGTCGACAGCACTGGTACTGTCGTCTAAAATAAGTATTTTCGGTTTCTTTAACAGGGCTCTCGCGATACATAAACGCTGTTTCTGACCGCCGGATACGTTGGTTCCGCCCTGTTCAATGTAAGTGTTGTAGCCGTCCGGGAAACGGTCGATAAATTCATCTGCGCATGCAAGGCGGCATGCGTGGCGGCATTCTTCGTCGGTCGCATTTTTATCACCCCAGCGCAGATTTTCGTAAATGGTTCCTGAGAAAAGCACGTTGTTCTGCAGTACCACGGAAACCTCATCGCGCAGCGTATCCAGATCGTAGGAGCGGACGTCTTTGCCGCCGACAAGGACTGCGCCCTCTGAGACGTCATAGAGACGGCTGATTAAGTTGACGAGCGAGGATTTCGAACTTCCCGTGCCGCCGATGACACCGATCGTTTCCCCGGAGCGGATGGAAAGACTGACATCATCAAGGATCGGTTTATCCGAAGTCTTGTTGTAACGGAAGGTCACATGGTCGAAGGTAACACTGCCGTCGGCAACCTCATAGACCGGATTTTCCGGGTTTGTGATATCACTCTTTTCATTTAAGACTTCACAGATACGCTCGGCACTTGCGATACTCATGGCTAACATGACGAAAACCATGGAGAGCATCATCAGACTCATCATGATGTTCATACAATAGGTAAGAAGGCTCATCAGCTCTCCGGTGGTAAGGGAACCTGCGACGATCATTTTGGCACCCAGCCAGCTTAATGCAATGATGCAGCTGTATACAACGATCTGCATGACCGGAGAGTTAAAGGCAAGTACGCCTTCCGCTTTGACAAACATGTTGTAAATATTTTTGCTTGCCTGTGTAAATTTCTTCTTCTCGTAATCCTCGCGGACATAGGCTTTGACTACGCGGATTGCGGAGACATTTTCCTGCACGGATGCGTTTAAGTCATCGTATTTTGGAAATACTTCCATAAAATAATGATGTGCACGCACAGTGATAATTGCGAGGATCATACCAAGTACGATAACGGCGATCAGATAAACCGAAGCAAGTCTTGCATTGATGAAAAATGCCATGATCATTGCGCAGATCAAAGAGATCGGTGCGCGGACGCACATGCGCAAAAGCATCTGATATGCGTTCTGCAGGTTGGTCACGTCGGTGGTAAGACGGGTGACAAGACCTGCGGTGCTGAATTTGTCAATGTTGGAAAAAGAAAAAGTCTGTATATTTTCATACATTGCTTTTCGTAAGTTGCGCGCAAATCCTGCGGAAGCGCGGGCACCGTATTTTCCACCCATCGTTCCTGCAAACAGGGAAATGCATGCGACAATGACCATACATCCGCCCATGACGTAAATATGGTGGATATCCCCGGCCTCTACGCCGTTATCGATGATCGATGCCATCATCAGTGGGATGATCGTTTCCATGAGCACTTCTAAGATCATGAAAACAGGAGTGAGGAAAGAATCCTTTTTAAATTCTTTGATCTGGGCTCCCAGAGTTTTTAACATAACATCACATCCTTTTCAAAAAATAATTGATTTTTATTTGTTAGTGTGCTAACAATATAGTTATAAGGCATAGAAAAACGAATGTCAATGTAAAAATAATTTTATTTCAGCAGGAGAAAAACGATGCATACAGACACGATCGGATATAAAATACGGCTGCTTCACAACCAGATCCACAAGCGGATGGAGGCAAAAAGGCAGGAAAATGAAAAAGAACCGCTGACGGGAATGCAGCGCTGGACGCTTGGCTTTTTGAGGGATCATGACGGGAAAGATATTTATCAGAAGGATATCGAAACAGAGTTTTCCGTATCGAGGGCAACTGCATCAAATATGCTTGCAGTCATGGAGAGGAAAGGGCTTGTGCGCCGTGAGGCGGTGGAGCATGATGCGAGATTAAAAAAGCTGGTGCTGACAGAGAAAGCACGCGCTTTAGTGGACAGATCAGAGCAGGATATGCGGGATATGGAAACACTTTTAGCGAAAGGACTGAGTGAAGGGGAGATACGGGATCTGAAGAGATATTTAGACCAGATGCTTTCTAATTTAGACGTGGATGTCGAGTGTCCGAAGAAATTTTTTTGTGGCGGCATGAAAAATAGAAATACTAGATGTTGTGGTTAATAAAAAACCAGATACAAGTGAAAAAAATGACGAAGAAATCAACTTAAATTTGGTAATAGTGAATAAAGACCGCATATTTACTGGGGTTGAGGCATCTGCTTTTGCCAAAGTGCCCATAAAATGGGACTTTTGACCGTTGGCAAAACGCATTGACAAAAACACAATATATTGTATAATAAATACTCGTAGGTTATGCGGCCGTATGGGTATGGCAGGCAGCCATCAGTCAGAACAGAAAGGGATTTGATCGGAAATGAAAATTATTAAAAGAAGCGGTATGGAGGATACCTTTGATATTAAAAAAATCGAGGCGGCGATCCGCAGAGCGAACAACAGCGTTATTGATTATGAGAAGCTGACGGACAAGCAGATTGACGAGATATCAAAAAATGTGGAAGTTGCCTGTGAAAATATGAAGCGTTCCCCAAGTGTAGAGGAAATTCAGGATATGGTGGAGAACCAGATCATGAATCAGCGTGCATTTAATGTGGCGCGCAACTATATTACATATCGTTACAAACAGGAACTGGTGCGCAAGTCCAACTCAACGGATGAACAGATCTTAAGTTTGTTAGAGTGTAATAATGAGGAAGTAAAACAGGAAAATTCAAATAAAAACCCGACCGTAAACAGTGTACAGAGGGATTACATGGCAGGTGAGGTCAGCAAGGATATCACAAAGAGATTTTTGCTGCCGCCGGATATTGTGGAGGCGCATGAGCAGGGAATCATTCATTTTCATGATGCGGATTATTTTGCACAGCATATGCACAACTGCTGTCTGGTCAACTTAGAGGATATGCTCCAGAACGGAACCGTCATCAGTGAGACGATGATCGACCGTCCAAAGAGCTTTTCAACAGCATGTAACATTGCAACACAGGCAATCGCCCAAATCGCAAGTTCACAGTATGGCGGACAGAGTATTTCACTTTCCCATCTGGCACCGTTCGTACAGGTCAGCCGTGAAAAATACCGCAAGCAGGTCCGCACGGAACTGGAAGCAATCGGAGTGACACCGACTGAGGATAAAGTCAATAAAATTGCGGAGATCCGTGTGAAAGAAGAGATCAACCGTGGTGTGCAGATGATCCAGTATCAGGTGATCACACTGATGACGACAAACGGACAGGCACCGTTTATCACGGTATTTATGTATTTGGATGAGGTACCGGAAGGCCAGCTTCGCGATGATCTTGCCGCAGTGATCGAGGAGATGCTCCATCAGAGAATCCTTGGTGTAAAGAATGAGCAGGGCGTATACATTACACCTGCATTCCCGAAACTGATCTATGTGTTAGAGGCAGATAATATCCGTGAGGGTACCAAATACTGGTATCTGACAAAACTTGCAGCGGAATGTACGGCAAAGAGAATGGTTCCGGACTATATTTCAGAGAAGATCATGAAAAAGTTAAAAGACGGCAACTGTTATACCTGTATGGGATGCAGATCTTTCCTGACTGTTGACCGCACAAAAGAAAATTATGCAAATGCAAAAAATTACGTTCCGGGTAAGAAGTATTACGGCAGATTTAACCAGGGAGTTGTCACTTTAAATCTCGTGGATGTCGCATGCTCTTCCGGAAAAGATATGGATAAATTCTGGGAACTTTTGGATGAAAGGTTAGATCTTTGTTACAGGGCTCTGATTATCCGTCATAAGAGACTGCTCGGTACACCTTCTGATGTGGCACCGATTCTCTGGCAGAACGGTGCACTGGCACGTCTGAAAAAAGGTGAGACGATCGATAAACTTTTATATGACGGTTATTCCACGATTTCTCTTGGCTATGCCGGACTTTGTGAGTGTACCAGATACATGAAGGGGGTTTCCCACACCGAGCCGGAAGGAACAGAGTTTGCATTAAAAGTAATGCGCCGTTTAAATGATGCATGCACGGAATGGAAAGAAAAACACAATATCGATTTCAGCCTGTACGGAACACCACTGGAATCAACGACTTATAAGTTCGCGAAATGTCTTCAGAAGCGTTTTGGCATTATTCCGGGAGTGACGGATAAGAACTACATCACAAACAGCTATCATGTCCATGTGACAGAGGAAATCAGTGCATTCGATAAGTTGAAGTTTGAGTCACAGTTCCAGGAGCTTTCTCCGGGAGGTGCGATCAGCTATGTGGAAGTGCCGAATATGCAGAATAATCTTGACGCTGTACTTGCAGTGATGCAGTATATTTATGACAATATTATGTACGCAGAGCTGAATACCAAGAGCGATTACTGTATGGAATGCGGTTATTCCGGAGAGATCAAGATCGTCAATGACAAGGACGGCAAACTTGTCTGGGAGTGCCCGAACTGCGGTAACCGTGACCAGAACAAGATGAGCGTGGCGCGCAGAACCTGCGGCTACATTGGAACACAGTTCTGGAATCAGGGCAGAACACAGGAAATTAAAGAGAGAGTGCTTCATTTATAAAATTCATATTGCGAAAAAGAACCGTACAGAGATTTCGCTTTAAAAAATAAAAGCCCCTGTTCTGCCTGTGAATTCCAGGC
>OIWN01001354.1_pt1 | contig 19479 bp, 15 predicted proteins | sample 1587591 | NCBI WGS metagenome assembly OIWN01 (sample SAMEA3888901, study PRJEB22519) | human gut metagenome | biome: human gut; feature: human-associated habitat; material: faeces | place: Denmark | collected 2010 | reverse complement strand
CCATCCGTCCTTCGAACATCGCCTCCCAGTCACGGTCACGGACAGGCAGACCGAATATCCGGTGCAAGCCCACATTATCTATCAGCATACATGATTCCTTATTATCCGACTTCCGCAGCCCCCGTCCCACCTGTTGCAGGTATTTCGCCAACGAAAGCGTGGGACGTGCCAGCTGCACGAACTCCACATCGGGACAGTCAAAACCTTCGGAAAAAATATCCACATTGACCAACACGCTGATCTTTCCCCGCCTGAAATCCTCTACCAGTTCCTTGCGTTCCAGAGCGGGGGTCCTGCTGTCGATAGCAACAGACTCCACGCCATGCAGGCTGTAATAAGCCGCAATCTGTCGGGCGTGTGCGATGCTCACGGCATAGACTATCCCTTTCTTCCCAGCGGCATATCGACGGACGCTCTCATACAATTGGCGGATACCGGTTTCCCGGTTCAGCACCGCATTCATTTCCTTCACCTGGTAATCCCCGTCCGCACCCCGCTTCTTCAACGAGTCAACCAGCCGCTGTTCCCTGCTGTTCGCACGGATGGACACATAGTCAAAGGACGACAACCAGCCCCTCCCGATAAATTCCGCAATACTCCATGAGGTAATCAGGGTATCAAACAAATCCGTGAATCCTTTGCGGTTCAGCCGACAGGGGGTAGCGGTCATACCCAATTTCCTCGCCTCCGGATAACTCTTCCAAAGCTCCCGATAAGTTTCTGCCAGGGCATGATGTGCCTCGTCAATAACAATCAAATCCGGCTGTCCGTTCACAATCTTCCGGTTTCGTGACAACCACTGGATGGACATCACCCTCACACTTCCGTCCTCCCTCCCCATTCCATAACGGGAAACCGTCTCCTCTATCTGCTCCACCAGTTCCCGACGATGCGCCACAATCCATACCCGGCTACCGGAACCACACAAGAACTCCCTCACTATGGCAGCCAGCAGGTGTGTCTTTCCCGTGCCTGTAGGCATCTGTACCATCACACTCCGGTGAAGCTCCCACTCTTCAAAGAGCCTGAGCTTCATCTCCTGCTGGTAGTCACGAAGACAATCGTTCTTGCAATACATTATACGGATGCCAGTCGCTACCGACAACAAAAACAAGGAAGGCCGCATACGTTATCGCATACAGCCTATAGTAAATATTCTATCTTTATAAATTTATTTTATCGGCGGTTATGAACTGTTCCTCCACCGAATTCAGACAGGACCTATTATTGTCTATCCCTCTATAATCCAATCACTCAAAGTGTGACTTTCCGAGTCAAAGTTTATCCCCACCTTCACTACGGGAAGTCCGCAAAACGGAAAAGAATAAAGGTAACGAACGGTAACCGTCATATTATAAGTATCCAACCCCTATGGCAATAGTCCTTATCTCCTGTATTCACTGGGGTTTGGGATGTATCGTAAGATTGAATTGTAAATATTTGATTTTAGCCACTGAAAAGTGCCTAAAAAACATTTGAGCTAATAATTTAAGCGATTTCTCAACGATTGGCCCATGCCAATCCGATATTATGAAGAAGGGTAAGATTAACAAAATGAAACATACTATTCCACCAACGATAATAAACTTTTCATCTTTTTGATTAAAAGTTCAGTTCGGTTAAAAAGAGGTTTTACATCTTCTTCAGCCCAATCGAACATGTCATCATAATCACCGGCATGACGCATATTCTGTAAACGAGAGACCAAACGCATCTCATCTTTGTCCAACCCCTTTAGTTGCAAATTCCTGCCCCAACAAACAAATTACACCGCTATGGGTCTTAGATGTAAAACCTTTATCTATCAATAATGCGGAAGCCATGTGGAAGACAGCATAATACAAACGATTTGCAACCAAATTCCAATGATTCATGGTAGCATTGTCCGAAGCTTCAATAAAAACGCTATCAGCCTTTTGAACACGGTAAGCAATAATAGATTTCTTTTCTTCTATACTTAGTGGCATAATTCAATTCCCTCCTGTTCTACATTCTTATAAAAAAGAGTGAAACTCCGTCTTTGCCAATCTGTATAAGTATATATCAATGGATTGATATCCGCACCGATTTTCCAACCTAATTCAACCAGTGGATAAGCTACACGGTCAAAATCTTCATTATATATGCGAGATTTGTCCAATAAAATAAGAATATCCCAATCGGACTCATGATGTGCATCCCCACGAGCCTGAGAACCGAATAAAATGACACGACTCCCTGAAGGCATCACCTGACGAGCCGTTTCACGAATGGAATGGATAATCTCATTTTTTTGCATAATGGTATTAGCTTAATATATTGTATGACAAAGAAACAAATTATATTCCGCTTATCCAATAATGAAGCAATTATATTTTAGTTTTTTTATGTAAGCACTCAATTTAGGGCATACCCCTTCGAAAGGGCACTTTTCAGTGCCCTAAACTGAGTTTTGTTAATTAATTAGTCTTGTGAATTTAACATTGGCTTGTAGCCAAAGTGATTTTGTCAGGAACCATGTTAACATAATCCCTGCACCCGTTAAAGATGTTTTTGAAATTGGAAAAGCGTTCAGCTGTCGGTTCACTGCCTTGGTTGGAAGCCTTGACAAACTTGTTTTTGGCATGGGACATATACAGTTCATTATACAATGTAACTGAAAAAATTGTTTTCTTTATAATCAAAAACAGTTATCGTCAGTTTGGATACACTTACAGAAAAGAAGTTGCTGGTTTGGTAGTCGAAGCCTTGTGCTTTTTTATCCTTAAAATTAATATGTAGATAGCTTCTTGTCGCATAGTCGAACAGCTGAGGCAATCTGCCCATGATGATATTCTTTGTATCAAAATCATAGACTGATATTTGATTCTTATCTACATGTTGCAGTATATAGAAACAATACTTGTTTCGCGTACAGTCATACAGATAGTTGATGTTTCTCGAAATGAATTTTATGCCGCAGATAAAGGCTATGGCGGCTCTTTTGTCATCAGTCATAACGGTTAGGCATTATTGAAGTTATACGTTTGGCTGTCTCTATGCAAGTCTGTCACTTTCCTTATCCGGTTCGAAGAAGACCTTCCTTGCGTTTCCAAGTGCAGGTAGGTTCTGGCATATTCATTATAGATATTGGTCATGAATATACCCGGATCATCTGTACCAAGTACAATAGGAGGCAGTAAAACTTCCTGTTGTTCCGTATTCAGCCACCTTTCCAAATGATATTCATTCAAATATTTGTAATAGCTGATACATAAGTTACTGCTCGGAAGAGCCTCAATGACAATGCCCTCCTTAGCCATTTTCTCCAATATGAGGCATTGAAGGGTATATAATTGAGTAGTAGAAATCATTTTGTCCGTTTCTATTTCTATGAGTTTGTCATATTCGCTTCCATCCCCCATAATCCGGTGATAAATCTCCCATATCTGTCTTAGTCCTTCATGCGTTTCTATTTTTTCCCGTGTCTTTTCAGCTTCTTCTGGCGGCTCAATCCAGTCCCAATCATCCCCTATATCCGGAGCATTTTGTTCCAAGTAAAGAATCGGATTATATTTTCGCAGTTTCCAAGCTTCCACTAATAGATAAGGAGGATAGCTATTCCCGTATATCTTATAAGAGAACTCGGCAATTTGGCTTTCTATGGCGGTAGATGCTGGTTGCAATTGCTCGTTTTGCGATTCCTTGATGATATACCATACGAAAACCAAGTTGTCTAACCATTCCCCTTGCGGTAAAATACAGGTCTTGCCAACTCTTTTTCTCCAAATATCAGGTGAGATACCTACAGCTGTACAATGTCCCAGTCGGTCTCCGGTTTGTAATTCCAAGAAATCTATCGCCTCACAGATGGTGCGCAACCCGGTCAGCAAATGCCTGAAATCCTCTCCAACATGATACGTACAATGCTGAATGCCATTTCGTTTCAGAAACCTGAAAGTATGTGAGAACACTTCCGGTCCGGCATCCATTTCATTTGCAGCGGCATCAATACCTTTAATATAACTGGCGGTTGATGCGTTGCTCTTCAATAAGACAGCCAAGGCTATCGCCTTTTTCTTTAGACTCTTCCGCAAGAAACGATGCCGGATAGGGAAACTTTTTTCGTCTTTCGACTCCTTCCTTTTTATAAAGTGCGCGATTAATGCCAGTTTCGTACCAGTTAAAAGAGGATTGTCCTTTTGGGCGGCTTCAAACCCTTTGATGATATTCGAGATCAGATAATGATTCTTCACCGAGTTGTCTTGCGGACTGAAACGTCCTTCCAGCATATCCAAATACCTTACGGCGGAATTCCCTGCCAACTGCAGGAAACGCTGTCGGTAAAAAGACTCTACTCCCCACCTGAAAGAGTTTTCCGTAAGCAATTGGAATTGCGGGAATCCGATTTGTGACCGTTGCATCACTGTAAATTGATGTATTAACCCTTTAATCAATAGATAATGATGAAACCAACTCCCCAACAATCCATAATTGGTCTTACGTAGAGTACTCATCGTAATCATACAAAACATGATTTCATCAATTACTGGAGTCAGGGCTAAAGAATGCTTAAAGTCACCCCAAAATTCAGGAATGTATATTTGGTTAAGCCTTAAGGCATTTTGTGCGTTTATCAGTCCTGTCTGCACTGCGGCATAAGCAAGAATCCTATTCCTTAACAGATTGGCATGTTCTATCCGTTTTTGCAAGCCCTCCGGTGTAAAGTTCCCTATTATTTGTTCTCCCAATTTTTTCACACTGTCTTTCCGGTAGGCGGTTTCATAATGCTTAAGTGTTACAAGAGGGTTATGAAGCATATATTGCCAAATGATGTCCGATTCTGTGGAGCCGTTCAGGTGGATATGCAAGTCATTCAGCCCGTTTGTTTCACGGATAAGGAAGTTCAAATCCGGCAGGAAAGGGATAGGCTGTGCAGTATAGGCGAACTGGCTGAGTGCCTTGCCGATGAATTCGCCCATACTCTTTTTATCGGTCAACCTATCCAATGAGAAATAATCCATAAAGAAAGCGGCAAGCAACAGGCTGGGTGGAATTACAGTTATCAGTTCCATCCATTCCTCAAACCGTTCTTTCCTAATATAAATGTGATTTCCTTTTTCGAACAAACAATGCCGTGCCAGTTCGTAAGGAAGTTGCCAAACCAGTTCAGCGATTGATTCGTATTTTTCTAAATACATTTCTCCCAAACCTTCGTAAAAGCAGTCATTTCGGCTTGGATTTTCCTTTCGGGCGATTCCTATCAGTCTTCTGCGGATTTGGCTGAAAGGTATTACGGTATTCAGTTGCGGGTCTTCTTCGTATTCCCGCAAGGTCTCATAGTCTGTCAGGAAATTCGTAATCAAAGTCGGATACATTGGAAGTCCTTTCTTGTAGTGTGGTTTCTATGCGGCATAAGTAATCGAATGAAGGGGAAGCATCACACTTCTGCTCCCTTTTGACAAAATCCTTAATGTTACTTTCCTCTTTTTTAGCTTGTTCAATCAATGTTCTGTTTCTGTCAATTTTTTCATTTAAAGATTTAATTAAGTAAGATATTCGAGAAGCTGCAAGAAAGGATTCATTGTCTGTCATATTCATGGACAATTTAAATTTCCCTTTAGAAAGCGAAACTACATTTTCAGTCAAATATTTCCGTAATGTATCCCTTTGCATCTGCAATTGTTTCTTCTCATTTCTGTATTTAAACAGGGTGTCGGAGCTTAACTTGTTATCCTTCAATATTTTCGATAGGATATTCAAATCTTCCAATGTGTTTTTAAAGTTTTGGTATTCCGTCAGCCATTTTTGTATTGCGTACAATTCTTTTAATTGGGTGTTGTAGAATACCGTTTGTCTTTTCCACAAAGACAAGGACATTTCAATACGGCCGTATTTCAATTTTTCACTAACAAACTGGTATTCCTCTGTATTCGATAATAAACTTACGATGAAAGGATTAAGAAACAATTCTAATAACGGGCATTTCGCCAACCAATAGAACAACGTGCCTTCTATTTTATAAATGGAAAAGTGATGAAATCTCTCTATATTATCAATAAAGATATTGTCTATATTCCCTATCGTACTCATATTTAAGTCAGGAATATTTTTGTCTATAGCCTCCTCTACCATTACAGCGTTCAGCAAAGCCAATATATAGGCATGCAGTTTTTCTCCAGCCGTTTTATACCCATTGTCTTTATCTATCCCTATCACAGTAAAGTAGAAACGGGTGAAGATTCGGCTTAAGAATTGTGGAGTACAAGTCGAAAATTTAGTTTCTGAATTTCCTAACTCATAATGCCATTTTAAAGTGTCAGATGCCAGTTTCTCTATCCTGCTTGCATTCTTGTCTGTATTTATTTCATAATCCTCATTTTTCCTTTGATTGGCTTGCGAACGGGGGTAATTGTTTTCTATGGGTTCTATATAAAATTTATATTGCACGAATTTATTCAGCTGTAAATGCAAAGTATCTATGTCTTCTTCGTTTTCTTCTATATGGAAAAGTATATCCCGCAATATTGCCAACAATTTGTAAATGGAAACAAAAGACGTTTCATACATATTTTCATCCATACTCCCCGTTAATGGCAGCATAGAGAGCAAATAATCCTCATTTGTCTTATATTCAGGAATAAAGTTGTTCAATATAGCCGTGCCTGATAAAGATTTGTATGCGATAAACGGATTTTTATCAAATTCATGATTACAATATGCATGGCTTAAACAGATGCTTTTTGTTAAATCCGTATTGGTGTTCAATCTCGTAAAATTAAGAAAGCCATCAATGTTATCTTGATTGTTTTTAACTAATTCACCCCGCTTTTCTCCTAACTGTTCGATTGTCACTTGTAGATAGCAGATTCTTAGCCAGAAATCAAAAATCATGTAGGGGCTGCCTTTCACCTGTTGGTTGAATTGAGTGCCGATGGCAAGCAAGGCTTTATTTAGCACTTGGTCCTCTGTTGAAGGCATAAAGTTGTACCCTGTGCGCAACGCCTTTGCATTCAACAGGAAGTTCAGCATTTCCACCACATAGAAACGGTCTTTGTGCAGCAGTGCTTTTCCGTTCGAAGTCTTTTGCGTTATGTCGTTCCAAAAGATGTCCATAACTTCAGAAGCTATATGGCTTTCATAGTCTTTGTCCTCTGTCAGGCTCTTGTCAATCAACGTAAACAGCCTTATTTGAATCCGAGTAGACAATCCCTCTAGATATTGTTTCAGCGAATTGGAAATTTTAGGATTCAGTGCGCTGAACCCTATTTTGTCTAAAAAGTATTCGTAACACTTATCTATAGACATTTCCGTATTATTTGAGAATCTGATATTGAATGTGCGGCTTCTTTCATCATTTATGTTTTCATAAATCGTCTTCAGATGGACGCGGTTTTCCGGTTTCAGTATTTTCACCAGGTACTGGTTCTCCAGTTGGTTGATCATTCCGGAAAATTCACGTTTCGCACGGTCGGCATATTCCGTTTCTTTCTTTAAAAAACTCTTGTCGAAGCATTGCCAGGTAGCCTTTCTTACTAACTTTCCGTACAAATCCAAGTCACCGGTCAAGATAGTTATCACTTGCGGGGTAGTCAGGTATTTCCGGATAACCTCCAATAGCTGGTAACCTTTTTGGAAATTCGTGTCTATATCATCAAATGCCACTACAAAACAATCCTTGTCCATCAGCTGGAGGGCTTTCCTCACATATTTATGGAACAATACATTCAGGTTGTTCGACAGTTCTGCCTTTTCCATCCCTTTGATGGAAATAAATTCGTCATCGTCCCAATCATCGTAAATGTTCTCTTTGCCCACTCCTTCTATTACCGGAAGTCCCTTCAGTAACTTCTTGTAGCAGTCATTAAACCCCTTCTGGATCTCATAGTCACAGTTCTTGAAGTCGTATTGCTTCAAGTTATTCTTTTTCAGGAATTCCTCCACCTTTTCGTGAATGCTTGCCAATACATTCACAAACGGGTGCTGCTTGCATTCTATCGCAGACGGGTCGATAGTCCTCAGGCACACCGCCCTGTCATATATCTTCCTTATCCGTTCCTGTGCCGATAGCAAGAATGTCGTCTTTCCTGCCCCTCTGCTGGCAAATATCGAGACAGTGTCATGTTTTACGGTAAAGTCGTCCTCCCTGCTGTCTTTAGCTTTGCGGGCTTTTTTGTACAGCTTGTCGAACAGCCTCATCATCTGTTCCATTTGCGACTGATGAATCAGGCTCGATTCGGTACATGCGGCAGCGTCCGAATAATCGCTTACCATAAAATCCAGTACAATTTTATTGTCTTCCATACCATAAAATTTTGTTTTTCAACTGATAATACGTAATTATCACTTCTTTGATTTGCGTTTCGGCATAACGTTTCCCTTCCCAATAACAGGCAATCGCAGCGATAAGTCCGCCTATTATCATATACCACACGTCGCACATATTCCAACTAATCACAATCCCCAATATCACTCCGCTTACTATGGCGATTACAGATGAAAACATTAGCCCCTCAAACACGGCTTGCATCACCCACAAACGGTTCAAGAACGTCATACTTTCTTTTGCTTCCTGATTGTCACGAAGACATGCCCACATCTGTGCATACTGCAATTTCAGATTCTGTTTATCGTTACCAGCTTTCGAATCATTGATAAACCTCACCGTTTCATTGAATATTTCTTCAAAATGTTTCCCGTCATTATCCACCATCCACACCCTTATTTTCTTTCCTAAAGCGAAAGAAATAAGTCCGGCTATATAAATCCCGACAATAGAGACACAAACGTTCAAAAAACTACTGTCCGAAGAAACATCCATCCCCAATCGGTTCAAAGTATAACAGCAAATAGCAAACGTTGCCGAGCCCGAAATCAAGAATGAAAAATCAAAGAAACTGAATGCTTCCGATATGCGGTCTATGATTTTTTGAAAGTTGGCAGCCATAATAGTGTAGGTAAAACCATGAAGAAAACATAAATTTCAAACTATTTTGCTTCTCAGCATTGCCGATACACCTCTGCCACTTGCTCCGCTATGTGGCTCCAGTCGTATTCCGCCATATCGTAGCGCACTTTCCGGTAAGGCTTTTCGATATTCTCCTGCAGCTTTTGGGCAAGCACATCTATATCGCCTACGGGGAAATAGCTTTCATAATTCAAGCCCACTTCCAGATTGGCGGGTATGTTGCTCACGATAACCGGACAGCCGTAGCTCATGGCTTCCAGCAAAGCGATGGGCAAGCCTTCGTGGGAAGAAGGAAGCACAAAGCAGCGTGTATGCGTAAGCAGCGAATGAAGCTTCTTCCCCTTGATGAATCCGGTAAGCACCACGCCGTTCTCCTTTGCCATCTGTTTCAAATGCCGCGAATACTCATCCTCAAAATCCGTATCGCCAGCCAATACCAATTTTACATCCGAATGGAAATCCTTCATTTTTACGAACGCTTCTATCAGGTGATGCAGGTTCTTTTCCGGCACGAAGCGGCACATTCCCAATATATATTTGCCTTTCTCTATGCCCAACTCTTCGAAGTATTCCAGATAATCGCACAAGTCCGGTTCAGGTACCCCATTATATATAAGGTGGCAATCCCGCCGGTTATACTTACGTACGAGTATATCGTTAATCACCTCCGAAATCACAATCACCTCGTTTGCATATTTCGTCCCCATCCGTTCGCCTAACTTCAATATTGCCTTGGCGGCGGATCCCCATTTGTCACGGTCATAGTCGGGACCGTGATGCGTAAACACTACCTTCATGCCCAGCAACCTTGCCAACGGAACCAACAAGGCGGGACCGATGGCATGAATGTGTACGATGTCGGCACGAAGCAATTTCGCTTTCAGTATTGCCCGAAACGTATGGATGATTGCCTCGAAAGATTTCCTCTTCGGGGTCGCTATGTCAACCAGCTTCACCCCTTTGTATTCTTTCAGACTGTCGTGCACATAGCTCTTCCTGCGTATCACAGTCACATCGAAGCCCCGTGCCGCTATCCTTGGAAATAGTTCCTCGCAATGCGTCTCTACGCCACCCATGATGTTCGGGATGCCACGGGTGCCGGTAACAACTATTTTCATAAAAACATTCTTGATTTTGAGAATGAATAATTATTTTTGCAAAGCCAAAAGCCGAACTGATGAAACAGCAACTAAACCGTCTGAAAGAGAATCTCCTTTATACAAGAATCATAGTCATTTCTTGCCTGTCTGCCTTATGGCTTTTCATAAAAGGCAAAAGAATCAGGTAAATCAGAATTTCTCCCTCAAATCCCCCTGGCACGGGTCTTGGCCTACATCGCACCACTTCGGGTCTATGCAAGCCGGCTTGCCCTGCATCGAACGGAGCTTGTTCTGCAACGCCCATTTGGCAGGAAACTTGATGTACTTGTGCATCACGGGGCTTGCTGTACCCACCATCCAGCAGTTCTTCGGACACTTCCTTACCATCGCACGAACCTTCTGTGCCTGTTCGCTTTTCCAAATCTCCATAAAAGGTTTGTCGTGGATGTTACCCATGCTTTCCTTCCAATACTTCTCTTCCAGTCCGTTGCAGGGCATCACCTCGCCCCAAGGGTCGATAAAGAAGTTCACCATACCCGCCTCGCAAGGCAACATACGGCGTCCGCCCTCAATGTAATTAATCAATCCCATATTGAACCACGCACGGAACCAGCTCTTCGGATGCTTCTCTTGAAGCTGCCATTCTATCAGTTGCTTGAAATTATTCGTCACTTCGTCCTTATTCGTAATCACATTGTCACTCTTGTGGAAGTAGTACGAGTTGTGGAACGCAGCCGTGGCAAACTCCATGCCTAACGACAACGACAGCTGATAAAGTGAAAGCATGTCTTTCGAATTATGGTTCGATACCGTACAGCCGAAGCCGATGTCTTTCAGTCCCATGTGCTTCAACGTGAGCAGCGTACGCAGACCCTTGTCAAATCCTCCTGCATGGCCACGCAGCTCGTCATTCTTCTGGCTCAAGCCTTCTATCGAAATACGTATGCCTATATTAGGAAACTTCTTGGCAAGAGCCACTACCCGGTCTTCAAACCACCCCGAAGTAGATATTACGATACGTGGTGTGTGCTTGTAGCACTCCTCTACTATCTCGGCTAGGTCTTCACGGATGAAAGGCTCTCCGCCTGTGAGGTTAATGAACTTCAGTTGCGGCAGCGTTTTCAGGTCTTCAGCCTTAATCTCCTCCTGCCTGTTTGTAGGATTCTTCCAAATATTACACATCTGGCAGCGCATCGGGCAGCGATACGTTAGGATTATGCTTGCGTCAGTAGGACGCGGAACTTTTGTGTTAGCCATTTTTATCTTGTTTTATTTGTATATTTTCATTATTTCTTCGTAATAGCTTTCGGCATTGTACCGTTTCATTGCAACGTCGGCAATGGCCTTATATTCAAAATCGGCGTTATACATCGCCTTGATTTTCACGTTAAGGTCATCGACGTTACCGCTCTCAAAGGTCATGCCGTTCCTGTCCTCATCTATCAGTTCAGGAATACCACCAATACGTGCACCAAGCACCGGTGTGCCCAAACATTGTGCCTCTATCACCGACAGCGGATTGTTCTCGTACCATTCAGAGGGTATCACGGTAAACCTTGCCTTCCCTACAATGTCATTTATGTCATCCCATTGGCGGAAACCAAGAAACTCAACGTTGCCCTTTAATTCTTCATTCTTAATTCTTAATTCTTCACTCAAAGGTCCTCCACCGATTACTTTCAGCCTGTACGGTAACCGCGCAGCGGCCTCAACAAGCGTGTCGACACCTTTCTCATGGCTCAAACGACCGACATAGCAATAATAGTCGTCCTTAGTGTAACCGTCTTTGCGGCATTTTTCAATGTCAATGAAGTTGCACAATACTTTCAGCTTGTCCTTGCTGAAACCGCCCTGTGCCATCTTTTCGGCAATGAAACAGCTGGGGCAAACAAACAAGTCGGTGCATTCTTCAAGCCGCTTCCTGTTCCACGTCATTGCTTCACGATAACCGATTTCGGATGCAAGTCTTGAACCTTTCATGCACTTGTACGCCTTGCATGGTGACTTGTCGCTATTGAAACACAGTTCACAAATTTCTTTACCGCCTCGCAGACAGTCATATCTCGGGCAAAGCAGCTTGTAGTCATGCAACGTCCACACAACCCTTACACCTCTTTCATGCGCCAGTTCTGCAATGACGGGTGACAACTGAGTATGGATATTGTTAAGGTGAACTACATTAGGACGGAAGTCATCAAGCAGCTTGCCGAACTTGTTTTTCACCTCGTGTGACCCGAAAGGTCTTGTGAAAGCCATCAGCTTACTCATGTTCGACGGGAAATACTTCTTCCACGGAGTTTCCTCGTTGTCAGGATAATCCATGGCAAATACGGCTACCTCATGGCCATGTTTCTTTAACAACTGCTCCAAATTGAGCATATAAATACAATCACCGCCACGACGGTAATAAAATTTGTTGGAAAGTAAAATTCGCATAATATTTGAATTTAGTCCTCAAAGGCAGGAATATGAATTGTTACCAAATGCTTTTTTTATTGAACACCGGCTTAAACGCCATCTGTTTCAGCAGCATCTTCTTTAGCTTCCTGTCTGTTTTCGAATCTTTTTCAATGATATGGATGATACTGTTATCATGTGTCCGTTGACGGTATGCCTCTATACTATTTTCATCTTCAGCGTAAATCGTAGGATAATTTTTCTGACCATGATAATGATTCAGGTATTCTCCTTTGTAGACGTACACATTATTTTCATCCAATGCAGCGAAAGCTTTTCCACAATAATAAGGTGCACCATAAAATACATTATTTCGGATAAGAATCTGTTTGTTTGACTTATCATACGACAACAGACCGGCATCCCTCTTCTCAGGAGAATCAAATTGATTTTGTCCCATCATCAGGCATAGATTATTTGAAAATTCACAATCTGTATAATCTACCGCTTTTCCGTCAGTAGCAGAAAGGAAGTGTTCAAACGCTTGCCGACAGTAAATGAACTGGTTATGCACAAAACGTATACGATAAGGACTTTTCAGATTCTTTCCTTTTCCTTGAATAGTGGCTCCACAATCATAAGTACGGCTAATAGTACAATGACTAATGGTATTATCACCGACAGGGGAAGACGAAACCCAACATTCTATGCCGTTACCATAACGCACCCAATTCTGATAACCTACCTGTATTGCGCCACCTATAATATCGATATTACAATTTTGAACTTTGGTATGATTGATACCGCATATTCCATGCCTGGCAAATCCTACAATAGCTATATCACGAATAATACAACGATTCATATTCGAGATACCATGATTATAAGTCGACAAACAAATATTGCCCAATGCCTTTGGATGTTGGTCATATTTCAAATACAAGTATCTAAATTCAGCATCTTTTCTTTTGTATACAGATGAAGTAAATATATCTCCATTTGATTTTAATGCTTCTTTCGATTTCACCAAGTGACCATAAATTTGGTCATTACGGCTATCATAGATACACCCTATATCATTAAAACAGAGTTTATCAGCAGCATATTCCAACGGATACCCCGTAAAGTCAGCTTCATTCCTCAAATCCAGTCTCCAGATTCCCTTTACCGAATCAGCCTGCCATGCATCTAGACGTTTTAAAATCTTAAATCCACACAATATGGGTTTATCTCCTTTGCCATACGATTCAATGATACAATCAGACAAGCCTGTTATATTTTCGAAGAACACGTCACCACATTTCAATCTTATACAAAGCTTGCCTATCTTCGTTTTTTGGATAGCTTTTCTAATTGTTTTAAAAGGTTTATCTACAGACATTCCATCATTAGTATCATTTCCCTGTGTAGAGGATACATAAAGCGATAAATATTGAGAATTGTCGAAAATTGTGTACCCAAATACTACCGACTGCGCAACAATGAACAGTAAAACAATTAAACCAATTTTATTGGGGCGTAAAAATAATCTGCTATCCATATCTTACCAAATTGTATATGGTTTTGCTATCAGCATTAATCAATCAAAAAGTATATGCAGGAAGAATCAATTATGATTAGAAAGAAGCCTGACATTAGGAAAATCTTTAAGCCAAGTTTGATAAAACGTATAATTCTTACCATAAGAGTTGTCATATATGACTATATCTTCTTTACCTAATAAAATAGCCAAAATAGCTCCATGCAATCTGGTTGTATGTATATGAGAATAAGGAGAAATAAACAGAATTCCTTCTCTGATCATCATTTTACAATGAATTGGGAAATAGAGATTCCATAGCCTATTTATCAACTGCCGTAATGGTTTGAATCTTATTTTCTGATACAAATTGTTTAAAACTTTAGCCATGAATGATGATGAAGTAAAACTATGCTGGAAACTCGGCCAATCGCTAATTCGATTGAAACGGCTCTCATCATAAGAATTATCTGAAGAACTTTCCGCATCAACTCTTTTAATAAATAACGTATTTCCAGCAGAATGGCATGAAGTACGTATGCTGCCAATATAAAATGCCATATCGGGCAAAAGAAAAATCTGTCGTTCCGGTAAGTAATCCTTTAATAATTGGAAACTCCTTGCGTCCCTTGCACAAATATAGAGATTGGGATACCTGCTCAAATTTTTTAATATAGCGTCTGACTTTATCCTGTCTTTAAAATAAATTGTCTGGGGGAAAACAATAATACGGATACTCGGATACGATTGTAATAAACGTATCAAAAAGTCCAAATGTTCTATATAAAGATCGCCATAATTTCCACCGCCATTTATTGCTATAAACGTATCTTCATTTATAGGTGTATCAAAATCAAATGTATTATACGAATATACTCCAACAACTGAAATGTTATGGCATGCAAAGAACTCTTTTTCACCTTCATAGATTAAGACATCTCCAACATTCTCATAGCATGGAGCATCCAAAATATAACATTTTGGAAGTAATAATGGAGTAAGCTTATCATCAATTAAGTTTTTTAATTCACTAATCTGACTATACATTATTTTTCAGAGTATTAAATAAATGCAACCATTTCTTCATTATGTTCTCTTGACTATATTTTTTCGCCTCAATATAAGAGGCTTCAACCATTTGATTCCGCAAATCCGGATTCTCTATCAAAAGAGACAGCTTATTCACAAATTTCTTTTCATCATCTTCTGCTATTAGAAATCCTGTTTTTGAATCTATGATGACATCTTTGGGACCACATTTACATGTATAAGCAATACATGGTAATCCGCACGACATTGCTTCTACCAATACCATAGGCAATCCTTCGTATGTAGAAGTCATGCATAAAATAGATGAACTTGTGTATTCTTCTTCAATTTTGTCTGTAGGTTTATGCAAAAAAGTGCGATGGTCTATTCCTAAATCGTGTATCAGTTTTTTGTAGTTTTGTTCATCTTCACCTTTTCCATAAATGTGCAAGCTCCATTCTGGATATCTCTCATAAATTTGATTCCATATTTTTATCAATTTATCGAATGACTTTTGAGCATTGAAGTGTCCTACAGCCAAAATTTTCTTTTCCCTGCTAAAGTTGAAAGATGAGGATTGAAAAGATGTCATATTGGGCATGACATATAAGTTACTATGTGTAGGCCATAATTGTGCGTCTTCTTGGGTTAGGGTTACAAAAGCGTCATATTTTCTTACAAGCTTTTCATTTCTTATTGTTTTTGCCTTAATAAGAAATGATTTAATCTTGGAATACCGAAATGCTTTTGCCATGATATATTGATAATCATGATTGAAATGGCATTCCAAAATTTTTTTGCTGCCATCATTTATCCTATACAGAAAATTCACTTCACTGGAAAATGTAGATACAACAAAGTCCGCTTTTATCTCGTTAAGCAAGGATGATAATTTTACAAAATGTTGCTGGAATATTTTCTTCCTTTTGAAATACCAGTTCCAATGAGAACTATTGACAAGATTTTTCTGTATATTAAGCCCTAAATCTATGAACTTAATTTTACTATCCAGATAGTAATATGGAGGTTGTCCGTCTTGGTCTGTAGTGATGATATAAACATCCCAACCCATATTTGCTAAATAATTAGCTTTTAATGATGCTACCCTACCTATGCCTCCGGGGGTATTCATTTCTAATAAGCAATATACTATAGTCATTATTATTGGCAAAAATAGTTAGTTAAGTATTACTTTGATTTCTGCTAAGAAATAAATTGTGTAACGACATACAATAAGAATCAATATTGCAAAATCGTAAGTTTCAAGCTTACTATTACAATGCGAATAAAACAAATATTTTACATGTGAAATATACTTCAAATTCGTTTGAATAACGAAAATCACTTCTTGATTTTAGAATAAAACTGAGTAAATATTTCTTTCGGAGACTTAGAACTGAATGAAGTAATAATTGTATTCCATTCTCCTAAAGCCAATATAGAAAACTGATTAGGACGTTTAGAAAATAAAGATTGCGTGCAATGAATTAAAAAACTAATTATAGTAAAAAAAGTCAGAACTATTTCAATACACACTGCATAAGTCTTATTGCCCTTTGACAGAAAAATGATGCTTCCTCTTCGCGCAGCTGGTTTAGTAGCTGTCTGAATCAAGGATAAGGATTTGCCGGACATACCTTCGTAATGAATGATTTTGGCATTACCATCAACATAGCAAGCGTATCCTTTATTATTTAACAATGTTGATAGAGCAATATCTTCAGGACAAAAGAAGTATCGTTCATCAAACCAGTCTACACTTTCAAATATATCTCTTTTTATAAGGAACGCAGCTCCAATAATATTGTATGATTTGAATAAACCTGTTTGATTTACAAAGTGAATCTGTTTTTTTCTATTCCATAGATGTAACTTTTCAAGTATAACCGTTTTAAAAGATATTGGAGGAACGCCACAAACTTGGTCAGATCCATCACTATGAATTAATTTAGGGCTTACAATCGCTACATTCTCAGGAAGAACACTAAAATCCTCCACCAGCCTGTCGATAACAGACATTTTCATTTCAGTGTCATCGTTCACTACGAAACAATATTTTCCTTTGGCTTGGCGCAGGGCTAAGTTATTGTTTTCGGAGAAGCCGCGTATTTCATTGCTTTCAATGAATGTTACCCACGGAAAATCTTGTTTGACCTTCTCTAAGTTCTCTTTCGAGAAAAGATAGGCTACGACAAAGGTCTCGTAGGCCACAGTAGTATATTTCCGGATGCTGTTCAAGCAAGGATACAAATTTTTGAGATTGTTCATGCAAACAATCACGATAGATACTTCAATCATAAAAATGCTGTGGATTATTTATAAAAATTACAACCTTACTTATATAATACTTTTTGATATACTCCATAAATCTTTTTCCCGTAATTTTCTTCAGAAAAAAGATCTATTGCTTTCTGTTGCGCATTAAGAATTACTTGATTTATATTTGCATCAGTAATGACCTTTCCCATTAAAGCAGAACATTCTTTTTGCGATGAAAACAAGAAACCATCAATGCTGTCATTTAGGATTTCTTTTGTTCCGCCACCGTTATACCCAATTACGGGACACCCATAAAACATGGCTTCTACTGTTACACGTCCCATTGCTTCATTTCGCGAGCACATAAGAAAAGCCGATGCTTTACAATAATAGCGTTTTGTTTCAGTTTGGTATCCCTCAAAATCAATTGATTTATCTATGCCCAAACTTTTAGCCAGTTGCATCAGTTCATTTTGATAAATTGATGTAATACTGCCTACAAATTTTAATCGATAACCAAAATGTTTACTGTTAAATTCTGCAAATGATTGGATGGCAATTTCACACCCTTTTGCCTTGCTCAAATTACCACAGACAAGAAAATATTTATCTTTATCCGTTATGAAACAGGTGTCTTTTTTAGAGCGGACTGCATTGAATATTTGATAACTGTTTTTACTATTTTCTAAGCCAAAATGTTTTTGAATAGCTTTAGTTATACATATAGTAGCAGAAGATTTTTTTACAGTTTTCAACAGCCGATGCCATCCGTAAGCAGGACGAAAGTGAAAATCTAAGTCTTGAAATTCTCTTAGATGCCATATATGCGGCTTCTTCATCTTTTTCGCCACATAAAAGCCAATGTCAACAGTACTTGAATTGGAATGGATTATGTCAATAGAGTTTTTATCCACAATATTACTTATCTGCTTGATTGCCTTATTATATGAAACGACATCGCGAAACAAGCGAGGAATAATTGAAATATATCGTTTTAATCCGTGCTTATCGGTAATGTCCAACGGAAAAGCTATTACATATACATTAATATTATTGGCCTTAAAATAATTATATGCTTTCCCCTTCGATGGCACTATGACAAAAGCATTTACTTTTCCACTTAACGAATGAATCATGTTAAGAAGCGAGCGACTACTCCCTAAAACAGCATTTCCCTCATGGGAAATATACAAAACATTCAACATATCACTTCTTTTTAAGAAACGCAAATTATAAGAACGAAATTACAGCACTATGAATTTCGAATGCATATATGAAAATGGTATTTTCATGATAAGATAATATTTCTCGATTTATTTGAAGTAGCTATTATAATGCCAGACATCCCTAATATTAAAAAAGAAAATGGTCTTATTCCCGTCATCAATGTTGAAGAAAAATATGCTATAAAGAGCAATGTTAGGATATAGGCATTACATCTTTCTCTCCTTAATATTATATATATATATATGATTAAGAAAACGAATAGAAATAAACCTATCCACCCCTGTTCAACTAACTTCAATAAAATAAAACTTTCATATCCTAATAATTCAGGATGAAGTTGCCCATTTTTATTTTGATAATATTCTCTATAAGTTCTTCCCTTTCCACACAATTTATTATCTTTAATCTCACGCTGAGCAGCTGACATTTGATCCAAACGCATGCTTAAAGAAGACCCTGTAATTTCACTTCTTGCTTGCTTATCATCATCCCAAAATTGTATGTACGTTATCAACGAATCGCAATATTTATCAATATTCCTTTGAGATTGCAGCGGAATAAATACATACAATAATATTAGTAACGGAATAAATAAAAGCTTGTTATATATACGAGAACCTTGATTGTTTATAGCATATAATCCTAATATTAAAAACAAAGGGAAAATAGCACCGCGCGTACCAGACAATACAATGCAAAGAGATAACGCAAATACTGTAAACAATTTCATATTTTTACTAAGCTGGATATATTTGCACAAAAATATAGGTACAATTAAAAGATAATATTGCCCCAACGATATTGGATGCCCATATATTGATTGCAATCTAAAATCAAATATTCCCCTTTGTACATTGATCATATCTACAACATATTCATTATAGTTCATGCCTAACAAAACATATAAAGGTGCTCCAGCATAATTCATTCGAAAAACAATTTCAAAAACACAAGAATATACAATATTACATAGGATTAAAATAAATAATATTTTACATAAATGGATCGTAAAAGAATCATTG
>OIWN01001349.1_pt1 | contig 19555 bp, 16 predicted proteins | sample 1587591 | NCBI WGS metagenome assembly OIWN01 (sample SAMEA3888901, study PRJEB22519) | human gut metagenome | biome: human gut; feature: human-associated habitat; material: faeces | place: Denmark | collected 2010 | reverse complement strand
TTATAATTCCACATCTTACTATCGGAAGTAATACGCGCCCACGCCTGCTTGTTCTTACAAGTACTAATACACCATTATCTGTTTCTTCTGTAAAATAGATAATAATAACTGTGAATATAATTATATACAAAAGAGGCATCGTTCTGTTGGTTACCAGCTTTTCAACAGCCGTTGTATTAACCATTTCTACATCAACAGATGGACGATTTTCCTTATCCTTAATCTGTTTATTCGCATTAAGTATATAAAAACTATTGTCATTACCAAAAAGTGTACTCTGCAATATTCTGTTATAATTCTTTGACTGGTTATCTGCATTATAGCTTTCGATATATTTTTCTTTTTCCTTAATCAGTCCAGCAGCTTCCTCTATATATTCGCTGTCTTCTTCCTTATATTGTTCATACGTTTTAGTAAGTTTTTCTGCTGTAAATGCTACGTTATCATTTTTAATATTATTATAATCTGCGATAATCTCCTTGTAATACTTATACACTTTACTATCCTGATTATAATTAATCTGATAAAGGCTTATACATATCATTGCTATAAACAGACACACTATGCAAAGCAAACTTTTTCTTACAATTCTTACAAGTTCCATACGCCTTCACCTCACCCATAACTTATTCAGGTGTAATCTGCTCCAAAGTTATAGCACCGCTGCCAATCTGAGATTTATCCAAAATGGCTGAAATACTGACAACTGGACTTCCCTTTTTATTTTTTCTAGCCTCTTCTATAAGTTCTGCCCTAAGAGCCGTTTTTTCTTCAGATAACTCCAGACCTTTTATATCATACTTGCTGAATACAATAAGCAGACATCTGTCATCTCCTCCATAAAATTCACCTGGAATATTTCCACCGGCTGTATCATCTGTTCCATTCAATGTTACAGTATCTTTTACATTACCATCAGTATCTAATATGTATATATTATTGTCGTATTTTTTTAATTTTTCTTCAATGCTCTTTTCAGCAAGTGCTTCTCCATTGACATTTTTATAAATATATAAATACTTACCATCATAATTTTTCAAACTCACATACCTGTAATCTTTTTCGTGCTGCATTTCCTGCGAATATATATCTTTGATATCCCCTGTACTTATATTAAGCTTTCTTACTATATATTTATTATCACCTACGCATGCAAAATATATATTTCCATCACTATCAAAACGCGACTGTCTACACCATTCTGTATATATTATGGTCGATGCTATTTCTGGATACTTCTCATTCATATTACACTGAATAACAACTTTATCTGTTGACACATCAATCTGCTCTGTATAATATCTATACTCATCAGCTGATATTCCACTCAGCCAGTTAACATATAGCTTATCTTCTATTGGATATAATGAAATCACTTCGTGATAATAATACCCACTCGCATACTGTTTTACAATATAAGCCTGCCCATCTGTATCTATAGGCACTGCACACAGATATATCTGATTATCTCCGGATATTTCATAATATAATTTACCATTAGTTAAACAGGCACTGTTATCATTTTTATTAACTGACAGCCCATTTATTGATAGCGTCTTCTCTTCTTTCTTATCTCTCATTGTCTTATCATAGGAAACAAGTATATCTTTTTCTGTAGTCCTCTCAATCATATATAATCTTTGGTTATGATACCATATCTTATTTCCCAGACAGGCATCCTTAGACATATATGCCTCACACTCTTCTGTCCTATGGTCACAGTCCATCTTTGAACATAATGGTATGGTCATATCTTTCACCATATCATAATAATATATATACGAATTCCTATTATTATTAACAGGCGCACCGGCTATATAATAATATCCGGTCTCTGATGCCGCCGCATTATCCGACATATAATACTGTGGTGCATTGTCATCATATACATATGAGGAATACTTATAATCCTCAGATGATGTCTGACTGTTCGTCTTTCCAGAACACGCTGTCATAACTAATGCTGTTGTAACTGTCATCATAATTAATAATATCTTTTTCATAGCCGATACGCCCCTTTCCATAATCCACTCTTAACTATTTAATTACTCTAACCAGTAATCAAAATCTCCCCATTCATCAACGTAAAATTTAAATGTGGCATATCCATCATAATTACCCTCACCAAATGCTGCGTGAGCTGTATAATGGAATACATATGTAGCTGTTGATGTCTGATATCCATAGTCATCTTCATAATCCATATTATCTATTGTTACATTATCACTTGTCTTGCTCCAGCTTTGTGGAATGATATTTATAACCCAACCATAAGCGCCTTCATCATATGCATATTCAACATAAGCTGTTATAGAAATATCCACATTATGCGAATCGTCAAGTACATAATTGGAAGTAGCTGTTACCGTTACTGCACCACCCTGTGATGCGGATGCCTTCTGTGGATTAATAAATACTACAACAGCAATGAATGCTATAATAGCCGCTGTTGCCATTTTACCTATTTTCTTTATTCTCATAATATTCATAATATTTTCTCCTTTCGGTAAATATCTTTAGTTACTCGGTTACTAACTAAATATTATCTATACCTCCTCCCTTCTTAATTAAATTTAACTCTTTGTTGCACTAATACTAAATATTAAGAACTGAGCTCTTGGTTCTTTATAATTAATGCACAAAGTATTTATACCATCAGTCTAACTCATTAGGCCTATTCTGTCAATTAATTTTACTTTTATTTATTACATATTAGCTACCATAATGTTCATTCCCATTATGTTATTAATCATAATATCTATCTATTATTTCATAGTCTACACTTGTTTCACCATAACAATCTGCATACGCTTTTATCGCATATTTGATTTTTACCCCAGCAGGATTAATTATTGTGCAATACCTTACTCCATATTCGTGGTATATCTCCACATCATCTATGGAAGCTGAGTAACCATCATAGCATTCCACATCTAAATATATCCAATCTATCTGTACCCAATATCCATCAGCGTATTCATATTCAATAGTAACTGAAACATCTGCTACTAATTCAATATTATCTATATCCATAAGTGTTAAATACATAACTGTTTTATCTGAATACTCCCTCATCATCTGCATATCATCTTCTAAATATGAACTTGTACACAAAATATTCTCAGCTTTTACTTTATCGACCGATACTATGCTTATTAATATCACTAATAAAATAGCTATAATTGATTTTCTCTTTATATTTTTCATAACAATTATATTCCATCCCTCACTAATCTATTTATCTGTATTATCAATACCATCTTCACTATGGTTTATTATACATTTAACGAAATCTCCATTCTCATCTAACACCTCTTGATATGACTGAACAAATTGTCCTCCTGTTCCTGGTGTCTTGTTGCTTATTCTTCTCTGACCCGGCTTTAATTTCTCTTCTTCTATTAATTCTACCTGTTCACTCTCTTCTTCCTGTCCTATTTCCCCACTATCACCTATACTTTGGTTAACCTCATCATTACCGGCTTCTACATACTGCACCGTAGGCTTTATGAATAATGCAGCCATAACAACCGTCAATATCAGTAATGATACTGCCACCTTGCTGGTACTGGCACTTTGAGGCTTCATTATATTACCTATTCTATTAATCGTAATTCTGTAATCATTATTAAATCCCAGCACCCTTACTTTTGTCACATTGCCTTTATAAGCACTATTTAACAATATATTGGCATATTTCTTACTCCAGTCCTCATCGTCCATATGTCTGTTACAGCAGTCATAATCACAGCTTAACTCTATATATTCTGCATAATACTTATAAAACATCCATACCAGCGGATTGTACCAATATATAACCGCTGCTATGCCTGTTATTATCTTGATAATATGATGTCTGTGGCGTATGTGCGTATACTCGTGCTCATAAAGATATGGTACGTCTTCATCATTGACTGCATATGATATATAAACCTTAGGTCTGACAACACCATATACCAATCCAGAAGATATATAATCACTTCTGTATACTTTCACTCTTTTACCGCCAGCTAGTATCTCCTGTGGAATACTTGTAGATAATCCGTTCCTGAATTTCATATCAGCTAACATATTACGCAGAAATATCACAACAATTCCAAGCAGCCATATGACCGCTAATATTTCATACATATTTATTGTTATTCCCGTCACACTATCTGTGTAACTCACTTCTGACAATATGTCTGTTGATACTATTTTTATATTGAATCTGATTGACAGTGGTATCAGAATTCTGACCCACACTAAAGACATTAACAGCAGCTTAAGCTTCGCTGACTTTATACGCATTAATCCGCATATCAGCAGGCATATTAATATAGCTGCCATTACTCTGATATTATTCTCCAAAACGTCTGTATATAACTTTAACCCCATCATATGTATACCCCCACTCACTGATGTATACGGATTGCCCTAAGCCTTCCACTTTACACAATCCCCATTGTGTTATTTATCTAACCCAAATTGCCTTACTATCTCCTGTCTTTCCTCGTCCGTTATCCCCCTTGCACGAACAAAAGCCGCCACAAATTCCGGCAGCGAACCGTCAAATCTTGAATCTATGGTATTCACGCTCTCTATTGACTGTGCATCTTCTTTCTTAATTATAGATGTGACTATTGCATTCTCGGACTTTATTATTCCGCGGTCACTCAGTCTTTTTATAACTGTATATGTGGTTGACTTCTTCCAGTCAAGCTTTTCCCTGCATAATCTCACCAGCTCCGTGCTCTTAACTGGTTCATTCTCCCACAATATCTTACAGAAGTTATACTCACTTTCATATATTACTGGCTGCATATTAATCTGCACCTCTCTTATCTGATATTTATAGCCTTAGTCTAAGTCACTAAACCTTATTTGTCAATATATATTTTCACAAATATTTATACATCAACCCAAAAACTGTAAATATTAAAAAATCAGGAGAAAATTCGCACAACTGTAATTTTCTCCTGATATATTAAAGTTCTATATTAGTTCTTCTCAACCGCAAGCACAACCTTCTCACCATTGATATCCCAATCCTTAGTGAATCCTGCTGTCTTACCTGTTTCTATAGTATTTGCAAGAACAACGCTCTTAATCTGCTCTTCGTTCTTCTTCATAAGGTCTGCTAACTTGTCATTACCGTCTACATATACAGTAATCTTGTCCATAACCTCAAAACCGGCATCCTTACGCATTGTCTGAATCTTACTTACAATTTCTCTTACGAAGCCTTCCTCGATAAGCTCTGGTGTAAGGTTAGTATCCATAACAACTGTGATGCCCTTGTCAGAGCTTGCTACAAAGCCTTCCTTCTGAGTCATCTCTATAAGAACATCATCCTTCTCAAGAACAATATCTTCACCATCAGCATTGATTGTAAATGAACCCTTAGTATTAAGCTCATCCATAGTTGCATTGCCATCAAGTGTTGAAAGTGCTGCTCTGATAGCATTAAGATGCTTTCCATACTTTGGTCCAAGTGTCTTTAACTGTGGCTTGAATGAGTATGAAGTAAATGCTCTTACATCATCTGTGTACTCAACTTCCTTAACATTAAGCTCATCTGCTATTATAGCTGTAAAGTATTCGTTTAACTTCCAGTCAGCCTTGATGTACAGCTTTCCGATTGGCTGTCTGTTCTTGATGTTAGTTGAGTTACGGCATGCTCTTCCGATAACAACAGCATTTAATACATCTTCCATATTATCTTCAAGTTCCTTGTCAATCCATTCTTCCTTAACTTCTGGGAAGTCGCAGAGGTGGATACTGATAGGAGCTGTCTTATCTATACTGCATACAAGGTTTCTGTAAATGCTTTCTGTCATAAAAGGAATCATAGGTGCTGCTGCCTTGCAAAGTGTTACAAGTGTTGTGTAAAGAGTCATATAAGCATTAATCTTATCCTGCTCCATACCCTTAGCCCAGAATCTTTCACGGCATCTTCTTACATACCAGTTAGAAAGCTCATCTACGAAATCTTCAAGCGCTCTTGCTGTCTCTGTAATCTTGTAGTTGGCAAGATTATTATCAACAGTCTTAACAAGAGTATTAAGCTTTGAAAGAATCCATTTATCCATAACAGGAAGCTTATCATACTCAAGTGTGTACTTAGTAGCATCAAAATCATCTATGTTAGCATAAAGTACAAAGAATGCATATGTGTTCCAGATAGTTCCCATGAACTTTCTCTGACCTTCCGTAACAGCCTTGTCATGGAATCTGTTAGGAAGCCATGGTGCTGAGTTCTCATAGAAGTACCAGCGGATAGCATCTGCACCGTGCTTCTTTAATGCATCAAATGGATCCACTGCGTTACCCTTTGACTTACTCATCTTCTGTCCATCTGCATCCTGAACGTGACCAAGTACGATAACATTTTCATAAGGTGCTTTATTGAAAAGAAGTGTTGATATTGCAAGAAGTGAGTAGAACCAGCCTCTTGTCTGGTCAACGGCTTCTGAAATGAACTTAGCAGGGAACTGCTGTTCAAACACTTCCTTATTCTCAAATGGATAGTGGTGCTGTGCAAATGGCATTGAACCTGAGTCGAACCAGCAGTCGATAACTTCTGGAACTCTCTTCATCTTGCCCTTACATTTAGGACAAGCACAAGTAACAGCATCAATATATGGTCTGTGAAGCTCGATATCATCTGGACAGTTATCAGAATGTTCCTTTAATTCTGCCTTGCTTCCGATAGATAACATTTCTCCACAATCATCACATACCCAGATATTAAGAGGAGTACCCCAGTATCTGTTACGTGAAATTCCCCAGTCCTGAACATTTTCAAGCCATGCACCAAAACGTCCAGTTCCAATAGTTTCCGGAATCCAGTTGATTGTCTTGTTGTTAGCTATTAAGTTAGCCTTAACTTCTGGGTCACTCATCTTAATAAACCATGATTCTCTTGCATAGTAGATGAGTGGTGTATCACATCTCCAGCAGAATGGATAATCATGCTCGAACTTAGGAGCATCAAATAACTTGCCCTCTTTATCAAGGTCTTTAAGTACTTCTGGGTCTGCCTTCTTAACGAAAAGTCCTGCATATGGTGTTTCCTTTGTAAGTTCACCCTTTCCGTCAACAAACTGTACGAATGGAAGGTCATACTTACGTCCAACCTTAGCATCATCTTCACCAAATGCTGGTGCAATATGAACGATACCAGTACCATCTGACATAGTTACATAGTCATCACATGTAACAAAATGTCCCTTCTTGTGCTGCTTAGCTGCAACATCTGCCGCACACTGATATAATGGCTCATATTCTTTATATTCAAGGTCTTTACCCTTGTAAGTTTCTAATACTTCGTAATCAACGCCTGCACCGCTACCTACTTCTGTGCCTTCTTCTACTGCTGTACCATTAACTGTCTGACCTGCCTTAACTGCAAGTCCACCAAGTACCTTATCAAGAAGTGCTTCTGCCATATAGTAAGTATAGCCATCTGCTGCCTTAACTTTAACGTATGTTTCTTCTGGGTTAACGCAGAGTGCCACGTTAGATGGAAGTGTCCAAGGTGTTGTTGTCCATGCAAGGAAATATGCATCTTCACCTACACACTTGAAACGTACTACTGCCGAACGCTCCTTAACAGCCTTATAACCCTGTGCTACTTCGTGTGATGAAAGTGGTGTTCCACAACGTGGGCAGTAAGGAACAATCTTAAAGCCCTTGTATAAAAGACCCTTATCCCATATCTGCTTTAAAGCCCACCATTCAGACTCGATGAAGTTATCATCATATGTGATGTATGGATTATCCATATCAGCCCAGAAACCAACTGTAGATGAGAAATCTTCCCACATACCCTTGTATTTCCATACGCTTTCCTTACATTTCTTGATGAATGGCTCAAGACCATACTCTTCAATCTGTTCCTTGCCGTCAAGACCTAATTCCTTCTCAAGCTCAAGCTCAACTGGAAGTCCGTGTGTATCCCATCCGGCCTTACGTGGAACCATATAACCCTTCATTGTTCTATATCTTGGAATCATATCCTTTATAACTCTTGTAAGAACATGTCCGATATGTGGCTTACCATTAGCTGTAGGAGGTCCATCATAAAATGTATATGTCTCCCCCTTCTTGCGGTTATCAATACTCTTCTGGAATATATCATTATCCTTCCAGAACTTTTCGACCTGTTTTTCTCTGTCTACGAAATTCATATCTGATGAAACTTTCTCGTATACCATTGTGTTACTCCTTTCAAATCATTTACTTAATCGTAACGATGTCAGCTTGCTTTATTGGTGCTGTAACAAATGTCGTTACATATGCAAAAAAGCCCCTGCCGTAATACGACAGGGGCTGAATCAACTTAACCTATATCAATTACGACATACCATCATATGCGTCCCTTGTAACGGTAGGATTACCGTCCTTACTTACTTTTCGTAATATAATACTATCCTTAATGTTACCAATAATATCATACTACAAAGTTCTGCAAGGATGCTTGGAAGTGATATTCAACTATGCTCTACTCACACCGGCTTCCACCATCCCGGCTCGCTATCGCTTTCTTTCATAATCTACTGTCTTCGTCATCGCAGATAATGTGATTGTATATAATTGATCTTAAAATGTCAATAATTAAGCTGTATTATTTATTATAATTTATCACAAAATTTCCTGTTATTGTGTTATATGTATTGCTTTAGCCCTGCTATGCCCGTCCTTTTCTGCGTTCAACACCTTTTTCTTTATAATATTGTGCTTTATCAGCATACATCAGCTCCTCAGACTCACGTAATATTTCGCTAAAGCCTGTTATTACGTTCTCCCTCCAGATAACACCGGCTGCCATATTCACAGAACGCTCTTTCATTAGTTCTTTTAACTCTGTTATACGCTTTATTAATGTATTCTCGTCTATCTGTGTACAGATTACAAGGAACTCATCCCCACCTATACGGAACACCTTATCTTCTCCAAACACATCCGTAAGACATCCACAGGCGTTAAGAATAAGTCTGTCGCCTGCCTCGTGTCCCATTGTATCGTTCACATATTTCAGTCCTGTAACATCACAGTAAACAACACCTATGCTCTGTTTTTCATCTATACTCTCTACACATGCACTCATTGCAAAACGGTTTCCTATATTGGTCAGTGCGTCCTTATAGCTCATATCCTCAAGCTTTCTCATCATATTCCTGCGCTTTATACACGATATAATAAAAGCACTCATAATCTCAAGTATACTTAAGGCATATTTAAGTGTAAGCAGTGGCGGATTGCCTATTCCCATAAATGCAACAACATTTCCTTCGTTATATATAGGAATTGCAATTATTGAATGAATACCCTGTCTTTTTAAATTATCATATTGCAGGGAATCACTATCCTTTATTTCTTCAATATCCTGAATTACGATGTTTCCGCCTTTTTCAAAACACTTATACCAGTTAGCACATACCTCCGGAGGCAGATTCTGAAGATTATCCTTCTCTGACCTTATTCCATCTGCCGTCCACTCATATGTATTATCATCTCTGCCATATATATTTTTTTCAAATATATAAGTAAGTTTATTTTCTAAATCTGTTGTAATTAAGTTTAAATACCCAGGAAGTGTGTTAATCGTTTCATCAGGTGTATCTGCTGCAAGTGCCTCTCTTAAGCCCTCATTGACAAGTGCCTCAGTTTCTCTGTACTTTTGGATAAGCTTATCCTGTGCAAGCTCTTCACTTATATCTATGCCTATTTCCAGCCTGTACTTTCTGTTCCCTTCGCCCTCTATCAGTGTATCCTTTATTATCATATACTTATCTAATACAGGATTATAATAACGCCATTCATCAAAGGCTCCAGGCAGAAGCCTGCTGTTGTTGCACATTCCACATTTAACAGAAGCTTTTTGTAATACCTCATAGCACTTCAGGCCTTTTATATCCTCTATTGATTCCAAGCCATACGCTTCCAATGCTTTATGATTCATATATACAATCTCATTGGTTTCTATATCTGTTGCATATACATATTCATTCAGATTTATAAAAAAATCCCCTATTTCTTTTATATTTTTCATACGCACGTCTCCCTTTATTATTGAATCCGTAGTATTCCCCATTCATTAAACGAATCAGCATATTCTATATATAATTTCTCCGTAACAGCCCCTTTTTCTTTTGAATTTTATATCACTTTGTTATTTTTTTGTCAATATACGGTATGATATTTTTATTATTTTTTCATACATATTATACCACAATATTTGCACAGCTTTTCAGCGCACATACAAAGTTCCGCAAGGAACTGTTAAGATGAGCACTATTGTGCTCATTATACCACAAGCGAAACTTTTATCTCAATAATGAAATCATTTCCCTGTATTCTTGCACTTATATCTCCATTCATACGCTCCACAAGCTCTTTTGCAATAGATAAACCCAGTCCGGTTGAGGCTCTGCCTCTTGCCACATCCGCTTTATAAAAACGCTCAAACACATGGCCTAAGTCAATATTTTCAGGATGTTCTGTATAATTGCTGATTTTAAGCAAGGCGTGATTATCCTTTCTGGTAAGCTCGATACTTATGTTCTTTTCCCCATGATCAAGACCATTTTTTATGACATTCTGTATAACTCTTCTTAAGCCCTGCTTATTACCTAATATATACAGCATTTCCTCAGTAATACTAATATCCGGGCAGATGCCCTGCTTCTTCCATTCATCATAATAAGAAAATACCGCTTCTTTTAATATTCTGTTCATACAACAGTCTGTAAGCTCCAGCTTATATGAATCATTTTTCAGCTTGGTAAATGTAAAAAGCTCCTCCAGCATTTCATTGAGGCTGTTAAGCCTTTCTCTGATTATATCAAGATATCTCCTCTGGTCATCTATATTGTCACATTCCTCTATAAGCTGGAAATACCCATCCAGCGATGTAAGCGGTGTCCTTATATCGTGTGAAAGATTAGTATATGTGTCTGCTATCAGCTCTTCTTTTTTTCTGTACTCGTTTCTTTCTTTTTTACGCAGGTCAAGTAGTTCATTCAATTTATCTGAAAGCTCACCTATTCCTCCCATATCTATTTCACGTTGAATCAGCTTGTTACTATCATGTTCCATAAGAAACGACAACTGGCGGCAGATGTCCTTAATCTGCCGCTGGTATTTCCACATAATAAATGCCTGTATAATAATTATTACTGCTAATATTCCAATAATAATCCTCATTCTCTAAATATCCCTTTTCTGAAAAATATAACTGCTTAATGACAGCATTATAACAATAAATGTGGCTGCCACACACATTGAACTAATAACATCGTCCCTACCTGCATTCATAGGAAGCATTGCCATCCTTCCAGTTACTGTATACTTATATATATTGAAGTTATGAAGTCCCACTCTATTGCCCACATAATCTATAAGGGCATACACAATGCTCATTATATTCATGGTAAGACATACCGACAATGTCATGCTTATGACATTATTCTTAATTATAACTGCTATCGCCATACATATTAACACAAACGCATAATGAAGTATAAGTTCTGTTAAGAAATAAGGTATAATCTCTTTCCAGTCACCCCACACCACACATCTAAACGCAAGCATATTTGCTGCTGCCTGGAATACAAATATCCCTGCAAAGGTAATTGCTGTAAATAAGGCAAGTGCAACTGCCCTTGATGCAATAAGCATTCCTCTTTGTGACACCTGTCCTCCAATATTCTTAATATAACCGCTCTTAATATCTGCTGTTGCAAACATAACCGCAAATATTACAAGAAAAAGTGCATAAAACTTTCCCTGTGCATTAGAAAAGAAAACATCCATTACCGTAACCTTCTTCCCTGGCTCCGTAGGTAATTCCACACTCATACCAATATTGACATTATCTGTATTCTGCTGCGAAAGCTGTTCCTTGTTGCTGTTATCTGCCTGTTGTTCCTCTATGTCTTGTGCATTTACCACATCAACTGTCTGACCATCTATATCTGTCTGACTTTCTACTGCCTGCTGCCTCTCCCACTCTTTATTAACTGCATCATAATCTATTTTTGAAAGAAATGAGGTAAGCAGTGCTGATGCCAGCAATATAATCCATATTACATACATACTCTTTGTACGAAACATTCTGTATACATCCATCTTTATCATATTAAGCACGATTGTCACCCCCTGTAAGCCTTAAGAAATAATTCTCAAGCTCTTCACTTGTAATAGATATTCCCTTAACTGGAATCCCTGCCTTTGCAAGCTCCATATTCAGGCTGGCACTTTCTCCCAGTCTTTCAAATATATGAATATGTTCTTTATCTATAACCTGATAGCTGCTAAAGCCCATATCATCAAGCACAGGAACAGCCTGCTTAGGATTATCAAGCGTAAGCTCTATGCGCTCACTGCATTTTTTCATAAGTTCTTCTCTTGTAAGCTCCTGCACAAGGCATCCATTATGAATAATGCCATAATCTGTAGCAATCTTTGATAATTCCTCCAGAATATGACTTGAAATACATATTGTCATGCCACGCTCCTTTGCAAGCTTCTGGATGGTTTCACGCACCTCCACAATTCCCTGTGGATCAAGTCCGTTAATCGGCTCATCAAGAATAAGCAGGTCAGGCTCACCTACAAGTGCAAGAGCAATTCCTAAGCGCTGCTTCATTCCAAGCGAATAATGCTTTGTTTTCTTTTCTCCAACAGTATCAAGACCCACTGTTTTTAACAGTTCTTCTATATATCCTTTTTTCTTAATCCCTGTAAGCTTACATTTAATGTTCAGATTGTCATATGCCGACATATTGCCATAAAGTCCGGGAGCTTCTATAAGACACCCTACTCTTGAACGTACCTTTTGTAAGTCCTTTCCTTTATACCCAAACATTTCTATTTCGCCATAAGACGGTGTTGACAGTCCGCTAATCATCTTAAGACAGGTCGTTTTACCGGCTCCGTTTCTTCCAATAAAGCCATATATCGCACCCTTTTTAATGTGCATATTTACATCATCAACTGCCCTGTGTCTGCCATACTGCTTAGTCAGATTCCTTGTCTGCAATAATAATTCGCTCAAAGCTTTTTCCTCCTTTTCCTAATTGCTCTTATCATAAAAAATAAATCCTAATCAATCGCAAATAAATAGTAAAAAAAGAGTAAATTATTCATGCAGGCGATATCCAATCCCCCAGATTGTTTCTATATATTCATCAGATGTAACGGTCTTTATTTTCTTCCTGATATTGCTTATATGCACATCAAGAGTCTTTGTTTCACCCATATATGGCTCATCCCACGCATATTCGAATATATCCTCCTTGCTAAACACCTGCTTCGGGTTTTTAAGCAATAATTCCAGTATTGCGAATTCCTGTTTTGTAATCTTAGGAAGCACCCTGCCACCGATACTTACCTCAAAGGTAGAGCGTGTAAGCACCATATCTCTGAACTCAAGCCTTCCGCTGCCTTGTCCTTCCTGTATACCAGCCTTTGTTTTTACTTCTGTTTCTGCCTCTGCTGCACCTTTTGTTTCCACCTCTATATGACGAAGCTGCACCTGAATACGTGCCAGTACCTCTCTAATCTCAAATGGCTTTGTTATATAATCATCTGCTCCGTCTGTCAGCACTCCGATTTTATCATCTATGCTATCCTTTGCAGTCAGCACAATCACCGGAAGCCTTCCATGTTTTCTTATTTCTTTTAAAACCTCTTCACCACTTGCACCAGGCAGCATTAAGTCAAGCAGTACAAGCGTATAAGCCTTTTCTTTTATATTAAGAAGCAGCTTTGCTTCTGTTCCTGAAAATGCCTGTTCACACGTATAACCAGCCTTCATAAGCACCTCACAAAGAAGGTTATTAATATTTATATCATCTTCTACAATTAATATATTAGGCATAATTTTTACTCCTGTATTTTATAATGTAAAATAGTCATCTACTTTATGAGAAATGGCATTAAATAAAATGGTTTCAGCATTAAATTTTCTTCTTTTCCAACATCTTTTTGTGATATTAAATATATCTTACTTACATTCTTTGAAAATTTTTTATAAAACTGTTTTATAGATTCGTGCTTTCCTGCCCCTGATGACTTAATTTCAAAGGCATTTACTTTACTTCCCTCAGAAATCAGAAAGTCAACCTCATAATAATGTGTGCTTTTGTCTTTTTCCCAAGTGTGATAATAAAGTTCCCTTCCCGCTGCTGTAATCATCTGTGCAATAAGATTCTCATATAAATAGCCAAGATTAGCTGGCAGCTTATCAGAAAGCAGCTTCGCATATACATTATTTTCTGTGACTGGACGGTCTATAAACATTAATGTAATAAATAATCCAGTATCCGAAAGATACAATTTATAACTGTCAAAGTCCTTTGTATCTGTCAGACTTACCCTTGGATCAGTTGAATTATAACAAGGTAATACAGTCTTTGAATCAATCAGCTCATACAATAATTCTTCTGTTTTTGAATTATTCTTCTTTCCTATTGCCGCGGTAATCCTGTATTTTTTTGAATCCTTTGCAATCTGTGCCGGAATTGAGTGATATAATGCAGAGATTCTTCCAGAACCATCAATCTTTTTAAAATCTTCTTCATATAATGATATAATCTGCCTTTTGACCATATCAATTTCAGAGAAATTCTTACCCTCTATATAAGCTTCAACTGCCTGAGGCATACCACCTACTGCCATATATATTCTTAAATCTCTCATCAGTTTACGATTAGTTGGCTGTCCAATAGCCTTACCTGTATTGTATATCTGACAAAGAAGTTCATAGTTTCCCCCCGTTGCATCACAGAACTCCTGATAATCCATTGGATACACCTGTATTTTCATTTCCTCCGATGGAATTAAAATATCCTTTACATTTTTCTTTATAGATATTAGGGAACCAGTTTCCAGATAACTGTATCTTCCATCTGCAACAAGATGTTTTATTGCCTGTCTTGCTTTCGGGAATAGCTGGACTTCATCAAATATAATCAGCGATTTATGCTCATATAATGTTATACCTGTTTCCGCCTGCAATCTTAAAAAAAATATATTTAGATTTGCTATATCATCAAAACACTCCAATATATTAGCTGTTGCTTTTGAAAAATCAATAAGAATACACGAGTCATATTCATTTTCTCCAAAGCTTTGGGCGATTGTAGACTTACCAACTCGTCTCGCCCCCTCTAACAACACCGCATATTTATCCGAATACTTTTCCTTCCATTCTAACAATCTACTATATACTTTTCTTTTAAAATTCATAGTCTTCCCCTTTCAGAACTATACTATATCATTGTCATTATTCTTTACCGTGCTAAAAGCACCCCTGATTTCTTTATATAATACATATTATAATATAACTTTCTTCAATATTATTATCTCTTATTTTGACCGTTTCTTCAAGATTATTTTCACTCATTTTGCCCATTTCTTCAAAGTTGTTTTGGCGTATTTTGTCCGTTTCTTCAAGATTATTTTTGCTCATTATGACTGTTTCTTCAAAACTATTTTCACTCATTTTGTCCATTTCTTCAAGCTTTTACTTTATTTATAAACATAAAAAACAGCACGACCATTCCCTTTATCCAGAAATAAATCGTGCCATCTTATCTTTTATCTTATCTTTGTTATAATCCTAATTATTCTCTGCCCTCGCCATCGCAATCTGCTCCGGTGTTATAGGCAGCTCATAGAACCTCTTTCCTGCTGCGTGGCTTAGTGCATCTGTCACAGCCGGAAGTGGTGTATTTATTACAACCTCTCCTATTGACTTAGCACCAAATGGCCCAGCATTCTCAAAGCTGCTTTCAAACTCAACATTAATATGTCCAATATCCATCCTTGATGGTATCTTATATTGCAGGAATGAGTTCTCATAAAGCTTTCCCTTATCAGAATATGTGATATTTTCAGACATTGCCATACCAATTCCCTGAAGGATTCCGCCTTCTGCCTGAACCCTTGCAAGATTAGGATTAACTGGTGTTCCACAGTCAACGCATGCATCATATTCTACAACCCTGCTTTCGCCTGTAACAAGGTCAACTTCAACCTCAGCTGCACCTACCATAAATGGTGGTGGTGAAATAGGTGATGTATGTGTATTAGTAACAGAAAGTGCCATATCATTGCCACACATAGAAGCTGTTGCTATATCACAAAGACTTACTGATGCACCCTTGTGCTCTCCAGCCTCACAGCTTACACAGCTTCCGTCAAATGTAACCTCACTCTTATCACAGCCTATAAGCTTAGCTCCAAGCTTTTCGATTCTGCTTCTTAGCTCTAAGGCACAGTTCTCAACTGCCTTTCCAGTAACGTATGTTGTACTTGATGCATATGAGCCTGAATCATAAGGTGATATATCAGTATCAGCACCAAATACACTTATGTTATCAGTACTGCACTCAAGCACCTCTGCAGCAATCTGTGCAAGTATTGTATCACAGCCTGTTCCCATATCAGCAGCACCTATATTCATTGTATACACGCCCTCATCATTGAGCTTAAGTGTGGCACTTCCCACATCCACACCAGATATACCAGAGCCCTGCATAGCCATACCCATTCCGACAAAACGTGCTTTAGTGTCAGATATCTTTCTCATAGGATACTTCTCATCCCATTTAATCATCTCTTTGACCTTTGCTAAGCATCTGTCAAGTGCACAGCTTGTATTGACCTGACCATAGTAAGCAGGCATTACATCGCCCTCCTTAACTATGTTTTTAAATCTTATTTCAAAAGGATCCATATGAAGCTTATCAGCAAGCTCATTCACAGCAGATTCCACTGCAAAAAGGCCCTGTGTAGCACCATATCCTCTGTATGCCCCTGCTGACATAACATTTGTGTATACAACATCACTTACAAAGCGGAATGCCTCTGCCTTTCCATACAATGGTATTGACTTGTGTCCTGAAAGACCTACTGTCGTTGGTCCATGCTCCCCATAAGCTCCTGTGTTTGACAAGGTATATAAATCTATTCCTTTTACGATACCATCCTTAGTTGCACCGAGCCTTACATGCATCTGCATCTCATGTCTTGGAGATGAAGCTGACAATGATTCTTCCCTTGAGAATATAATCATAGCTGGCTTCTTAGTCTTCCATGTGACAAATGCCGGATATATTTCTGAAACCGAGGTCTGCTTTGCACCAAAACCACCACCTATTCTAGGCTTTGTAACACGTATCTTTGATGGAGAGATTCCAAGTGCGTGTGAAATGATTCTTCTGCAGTGAAATACTATCTGTGTAGAACTTACAACATGAAGTCTTCCATAGGTATCGATTGTACAGAATGTCCTGAAGGTCTCCATCATGCTCTGCTGGCACGCCTTTGTGTGATATGTCCTGTCAATTACAACATCACAACTCTCAAGCACCTTATCTATATCACCATTACTGCACTCATCATGTGCACATAGATTTCTTTTATTATCAGCTCCTACAGGACACATTGCTTCCCAGTTATCCTCTGGATGAACAAGTATCTCATTATCCTTTGCCTTTGTAAAGTCAAGCACTGGTTCAAGCACCTCATACTCTGCCTTAATAAGCTTCATCGCCTTATCAACACAGCGTTCATCCACTCCAGCAACAATAGCAACCGGATCACCTATGAATCTTACGTGTTTATCAAGAATAAGCCTGTCATAAGGACTTGGCTCAGGATAAGTCTGACCGGCGCAGGTGAAACGCTTCATATTCTGGTCAACATCCTTATATGTATATATTGCCTCTATTCCAGGTACCTTCATTGCAATATCTGTATTAATGCTCTTAACATATGCGTTGGCATATGGTGAACGCAGAAGCTTTACAACAAGACAATCCTTTGGTGCAATATCATCTGTATATACCGGTTTTCCAAGAAGCAACTCCATTGCATCCTTTTTTCTTACTGCTTTATTAACTGACTTCATTACTTCACCTCCTCTGCTATATTTTCTTTATTTTCCATACTGGCTTCCTTAGCCTTTTTTACCCTGAGGTAATCCAGAATTCCTCTTAACTGGCCTTCATACCCTGAACATCTGCACAGATTTCCAGAAAGGAATTCCTTTATCTCATCTTCATCAGGATAAGGATTCTCCCTAAAGAGTGCAATAGCATTCATAACAAAGCCCGGATTACAGAAGCCACACTGCTCTGCCCCCTGGTCAGCTATAAATGTAACGAATTCTGCGGCCTCCTCCTGTAAACCTTCAAGCGTTGTAACGCTGCATTTATCTGCTCTTACAGCAAGAACCGAACATGAAAGCACTGGTTTATCGTTAAGAAATACCGTACACAGTCCGCAGTTAGAAGTCTCACAGCCACATTTTACACTATAACAGCCATGCTCCCTCACGAAATCATAAAGAGTCATATCGCAGGCAACATCTGCCTTGACTGACTTTCCATTTAACTTAATATCTACTAACATATATTCTCCAATCCATACACTAATAAATCGATATATAAACAAATCTATATAAATAATACCTCAGCTATTAATAATCAATAACTAATTATTAATTATTTACAACCCTTAATGCTCTCTTGGTAAGCTCTTCTGCCAGATGGCTTCTGTATTCAGCACTTCCACGCATATTACTCTCTGTAGAAACATTTTCCCTTACATATCTGGCGAAGCTCTCTATAGTCTCATCATTTACTCCGCCCTTAAGAATACCTTCCTTATCTTCAACAATAACAGCTCTTCCCGGTCTTGCACCTATGCATATATTATATTCACCCGAACCGCTAAAGCCCACGCCAGCACAGGTAAGAACCGGAAGGTCTGTTTCTGTTATTCTTACTGCCTCATAAAACATCTTGACTGGCTTTTTCTTAACTATAATGCTTACAATAATATCCCTGTCATAGCTTTTTGCCGCATACTCCTTTAGGGAAACTATTCCACCCTTATATAATTCAACGTATGAATCAAGTCCAATTAATAATGTAAGAACATCAGAAAATCCATATCTTCCATATATGCTTCCACCAACTGTTGCAAGATTTCTGAACTGCACACCTACAATATGCCTTAAAGCCTCCTTAGCACAGCCATCTGTATATTCATTAAAACTCTCATGAACTTCTAACTGTCTTAAAGTTGTCATACAGCCAATCTTAAATTCTTCATCTGATTCTTCAATCTTATCAAGTCCAAGCCCTGACATATCAATAGCTGTATTCATTCTGTTGTCGCCCATACGCATCCACATCATGCCGCCGACAATACGGTTAGCTTTTTTCTGATTAAGCTCATAGGCTTCTTCAAGGCTTTCTACTTTCTTATAATTCTGTATAGTAAGCATAAAAACTCCAATCTATTTATTAGTGATATGAACAACGGACGGTTGTGGCAACCAGACCCGATGCCTGCAGGTGATTGCTCTCATGGCAGCTTAGCTTAGCGGGAGTAGCTGCCGCCATCTGCAAAGTCTATTAGTGTGCAGAAAATCAAACGCGCTACGCTTGAACGAGATTTTCTGCACACACCTTTAAGCATATGGCGGCATAACTCCCACACAGCACGCTGCAAATCGAGCCCTCGCCTGCTGGCATCGGGCCTGTGCCCGCCA
>OIWN01001346.1_pt1 | contig 19574 bp, 15 predicted proteins | sample 1587591 | NCBI WGS metagenome assembly OIWN01 (sample SAMEA3888901, study PRJEB22519) | human gut metagenome | biome: human gut; feature: human-associated habitat; material: faeces | place: Denmark | collected 2010 | reverse complement strand
CGCCGAATGATCGCCACCGAAGTTCATCGATGACTTATCTCAGACTGTAATGGGGCGCGGGAGGGACATTGATGCGCGCCGCCTACCTGGAGCACGGGAGGGGCATCGGCGCGCGCCATCCGCTGGGTGCGGCGGCGCATTGACGCACGGCCTACCTGGAGTGCGGGGGCCATCGGCTGCTGGCTCGCAACCCGCCGGAGCGTGATCACGGCTCGAGCGCGCGGCCCACTAGGACGCGGGCGTGCGGCTGCAACTCGGGCGCGCATACGCACCGCCGCGCTGTCCGCCCACCAGACGCGCCGGAGCTGCTGCAGGTATGCACTGCGTCGGGACGGAGCCGTCAGCTTCGCGCGCGCCGTCCGTTGAGCGCGGAGGCATTCGGCCACGGGCCTTCGCGGGCGCGGGGCAATGCCGTCGGCTGCGGGCGATACCGGCTTCAGGGCCAACTGCGCTGCAAGAGCACCAATGAACCCGTTCACTCCAACATTTTCCCGTTGCGGTACTGATATCGAATTTATTTGTTACGCAACAAATAAATAGTTTTAGAATCAACCCACTTGTGAAAAAGTAGAGGAGATCGATTCTTTCGGAGAATTGATGGCCCCTCGTGATGCGGAAGGAGGCTTGCTGTGACGGCGAAAGACATGCGCACAGACCTGTTGGAACGCGTCCTTGCAGCTCACAAGTCTTTTTACGACATCAGGAGAGACTATCTTTTTGAAGGTCGCACCTTCCCCGCCTTCGCGGAATACCACACCTACGGCGAAAAATATGTGCTGGTAAAACGCGCAAAGCTCTGGGAAGTAAACACGCACGATTTCATGTTCTTCGAATGCGTTGACGAGCTCGACGAAACACAACTCGCTGAAGAGATTTCCTTCATGCAGGAAAAAGCCCTTCGCAAAGTTGATGCCGGACCGAACCATATGTCCTCTGCCCTTTCGCTCGTGATCATCGCCAACCGCACAACCGAAGCAGCGCGCAAACTCGCGAAGAGAACGCGCTTCCACAAGGAATACCGCTTCGGGTTCCGCGGTTGGACCGACCTCCGCCTAGCCGTAGTAGACCTTTCCCTGCCTACGGATAAAAGCGTGGTTGTCAACAACGCTGGAAAGCAGCTGAAAGAAGTACTTTCCAGCAACTTGGCATTGATCAAGTAAGGTCCCAAAACAAGAAAGGTTCAGAGATGAACGCAATGATCGTCCTTCTGGGCGGCCTTGCCATCCTCGTAATCGGCTACGTGCTGTACGGCGGATGGCTGGCAAAGCAGTGGGGTGTTGACCCCAGTCGCCCTACCCCCGCGCAAGAAATGCACGACGGCGTAGACTACGTGCCCACCAAGCCCTACATCTTGCTTGGCCATCACTTTTCCTCGATTGCTGGCGCTGGCCCCATCAACGGCCCCATTCAGGCTGCTGTATTTGGCTGGGTTCCCGTTCTGCTGTGGGTGCTGATTGGCGGCATCTTCTTCGGCGCTGTACATGATTTTGGCGCTCTGTTCGCATCCTTGCGCCACAAGGGCCAGACCATCGCAACGGTTATCGCCGAAAACATCGACGATACTGCAAAGAAGCTGTTCTGCATCTTTGCTTACCTGACTCTGGTCCTGGTTGTTGCCGCGTTCGCTTCCATCGTTGCCAACACCTTCGCCGTTAACTTGGCAAACGCAACCGAAGCTTCTAACCTGGCAAACCAGCGCACCGCGATGATTTCTGTGCTGTTCATCGTTGTAGCAATCGTATACGGCCTGGCCACCCGCGGCCGCGAGATCCCCACCGTCGCCAATATCATCATCGCCATCGCAATCATCGTTGTTCTGGTTGCCGCCGGCTACAACTTCCCCCTGATCTCGCTCGATTACACCACGTGGATGATCCTGCTGGGCGTATACATTATGGTCGCTGCCGTTGCCCCCGTTTGGATTCTGCTTCAGCCCCGCGACTTCCTGAGCTCGTTCTTGCTGTACGGCATGATCGCCCTTTCGCTCATCGGCATCGTGGGCGCTTCCATCACCGGCGATGCTGCCAATCTGCAAATCCCCGCATTCACCGACTTCTACGCAACGAATGCTGCAGTTGATGCAAACGGCAACGCCATCATCGACCCTGCTACCGGCAAGGCCGTGATAAATAAGGCTGCCGCATCCGGCTTCCTGTTCCCCGCCCTGTTCATCACCATCGCTTGCGGTGCTATCTCCGGTTTCCACAGCCTGGTTGCCTCAGGCACCACTTCCAAGCAGCTGGATAACGAAAAGAACGCTCGCCCCATCGCTTACGGCGGCATGCTGATCGAATGCCTGCTGGCAATCATCTCCCTCTGCGCCGTTGGTTTCGTTTGGACGAAGTACTGCGCAGGCGGCTACGCATCCCCGACCGCCGTTTTCGCAGGTGGCCTTTCCCAGATGCTGGCTTGCATCCCTGGCCTCGAAAACATTGAAGGCATCGCCTACACCCTGCTGATCCTGGCTGTTTCCGCCTTCTGTCTCACTTCACTCGACACGGCAACCCGCCTGGGCCGCTACATGTTCCAGGAGCTGTGGGTTCCCGCTGGTAAGTCCATGGACGAAGCCACCGGTGCTCGCAAGGTTCTGACAAACCCCTACGTTGCAACCCTTGTTACCGTAGTTCTGGGTGTTGGCCTCGGTATGACCGGCTACACCATCATCTGGCCTCTGTTCGGCGCCGCCAACCAGCTGCTTGCCGCTCTTGCCCTTCTGGCAGTATGTGCATGGCTGGGCAACGCAGGCCGCAACAACAAGATGTTCTACATCCCCATGGTGTTCATGCTGGTTGTTACGCTCACTTCGCTGGTCATGACGCTGCAAGCCAAGTGCACCGCACTTATGGCTGGCGCCGGCGATCCGTTCGCCGCCGGCGTTCAGGCAGCACTTGCCGCTGTGCTCTTCGTACTGGCTGTTATCTTGGCCGTTAAAGGCGCTAAGACCATCTTCGGCAAGAAGAAGGCTGCTGCAGAATAACGACGTAAACTAGGAATATAGGGCAGGTCCCATTTTCCCGTCTAACAAACAGGGCCTTGCTTGCGATTGGATTCGCAAGCAAGGCCCTTTCTTTATGCGCTATGGCTAAGTGGAAAAATGGGACCTGCCCCTATATCCCCAGAAACTTCAACTGCGCGCGGATGCTTCGAATGGAAGGCATACGCAAAGCAGGGTTCACGCCTTGATACACCGCGTCGAACAACGCATCGGGTTCGGCGGGCGTGCCCGCATTCAGCGCTTCTTTCACCTGGTTAAGACGGTCGACGCGATGTTTTCGCGTGGCTTCGATAATGGGCAGCGGGTCGTCGATGGGATACCCATGCCCAGGATAGAAACGCCGCACCCCGCCTTCGCGAACCAGCCGCTCAAGCACATCAAGGCTGGCAAAATAACTAGCCAGTACCCCATCGGGGTGAAATACCACCGTGGGCCCATGGCGAAACAGCACATCGCCCGTAAATAGAGATTGCTCTGCAGGGAGAAGCAAGCCCACCGAATCTTCCGAATGGCCAGGAAGAGCGATCACCTCAAACTTCGGCGCTCCTTCAAAGGGGCGGAATGCGCCCTTCGGAAGAGCTTGGACATCAGCGCCCCAGCCAGCTTTTTCCTCGCAAGAATGAGGCAAGCCCCCCAAATCCAATTCGCCTGCAGACCCAACTTCGACCGCACCTGTGCCCTCGGCACCCTCCGAGCACGCACGCTTCACGCCGCCGCACTTCGCGAAGCCGTGCTTCTGCAGCAGCTGGTTGATACGGCTCGTGCGCGGCGCGTACACCGGAGCGCCCGTTGCCGCAACAAGTTCGGGAATTCCCTCGATATGATCGGGGTGGTCGTGCGTGGCAACAATGGCTCCGATGCGTAGCCCTGCCTCACCGCATGTCGCCAGGATGCGCTGAACCTGCTCGCCGGCAGGAGCGGGGTCTATCACCACGCATTCCTTGGCACCAGGCTCGGCCACAATCCACGAATTGGTTCCCACATATGTCATGGGGCTGGGGTTGTTCGCTCGCACGCACCGGACTCGCGCGCTTACATGCCCACCGCACCAGGGCGTTTCATCCTCTACGAAACCCACCGCTCAACTCCTTTTCTCGCAAGCCGGCAAGAAAGCGCCCGCCTTGCCTGCCGCGTTGCCTATTTGCGCTTCGGAAAATCGCAATGCAGCATAAACGTGCCGTCTTCCTTTTTGATGGGGTACGACATGAAGCGCGTAAGTCGGCGGCGTGTTTCGACAAATTCTTTCGCGTTTTGAGCCGAAGCGATGCAAGTGAGGTTGTAAACGGTTGGTGCCAGCACCAACCAATTGCCTGCGTCACCTGCACGCATAGCGTACGCGGGAGTTACCCAGTCGGCAATCTGCGCTTCGCTTGTTTCGCCATCGGCCACCTGGCCTTCTGGCATAAGAGCAGAAAAGAAGAACGTGTCGTATCGCTTCGTTTCAAATTCAGGCGTGCAGAAGTTCGAGATAAGGCCCAGCAAGTCGGTGCGCAAAACCAATCCACGCAGGATGAGCATGTCGGCAAAGGCAATCTCGTGGTTTTCCAGAGCGGTACGATCTTCCTGCCAGGAAGGGTCGCTCAGGCCCTGTACCACCGAATGCTCGTCGGGGCCCGCCAGCAAAACGCCGCACTCCTCGAACACCTCGCGCGCAGCAGCAACAACCACGCGTCGCGCCACATCCTCGGTGCAGCCCATGAGCTCAGCCCATTCGGCAGGAGCGGGCCCGCACCACGGGAGATTGGGGTTCGAATCGCGATCATCAACCCTGCCACCAGGGAAAACAACGGCATCGGGAACGAATTCCATCGTTTTTACGCGACGAAGCATAAACACTTCCAGTTCCTGGCCGGTTGGGAAATCGGGCGGAAAATGATCGCTTTCGATGCGGTATTCCGTCTGGAACGGGGCTGAATCACGCACCAACATTACCGTTGCCGCATATTTGGGCTGCACCGGCTCAAACCCTGGCTGAAGCGAAGCCTCGATCTTCGAAAGCACGCTTTCCCTCGCCTTGAACTCGACCGAACCACCCTGCAAATCCACTCGCATAGCACCCTCCTTTTCGCCGCTTCCCGTTGCGGCGCGTCGTTCGCTTTCTATGATACGGTGCGCGCTGGTCTTGCGCCAGAATCAGGATGCGAGGCAACCAACATCAACAAGCCTCGTGTGATGCAGAGAACTAGACAACCGGTTCGCCAAATTGGGGCACTGGACAACCGAGCCAAGCATGCCCGTTCGCCGGAGTCCGCCGCCAATGCACGCCACCTTAGCAGCTACACGACAAAGCTGAACACTTCGCCCCAGTTTCGCCGCAAGACAAAATCGGCAGTGCAGTTGATGTTGTCATACACGATGGACCATTGCGTATTGCTGGTGATGTCTTCTGGGTTTGGCTCCTGCGAAGAACAGCGCAGCGCCTTCCAGGCAACTTCCTTCGTTTGCAGCCGCACACCATCAAGCACCTCGGCAATGGCGAGCGCGCGTTCTTTACCATGCCCTAAAGCACCGTTCTTCTGATTCGGCAGAACCTCGTTGGCATAGCACGCGTAATAGTTGGTAATTTCACGCGCATGCGTAACGACCATAGGGCGCGCAGGATTTTGCGGGTCGTACTCAACAACACGGCTGTCTCCAGAAGCATCGTTGATGAAGAAATGGCAGTCGCGGCCAGCCATGGCAACCATATCGTACGAGCCCAGCAAGTCTACCGCTTCCTGCGTGCTTGCCGTCCTATCAAGCACCAAACGAATGGCCAGTGAGGTATTGATTTTCGGCTTGCCGCTGTTTTGCCTGGTAGGTAGGCTATCAAGGGTAAGCACCGCGATGGATACGCCCTTTTCGTTGATGCCATCAAGACTCGCGAAGGGCCCCAACATCGCCGCAACTTTACTTTTCAGGCTTTCCTCGGGCATGTTAGCGCCCAAATTGTTCAGCGCCGAAAAAGAAATGGACGCATACCCGTCCTTCGGATGCGTGCGAACCAAAAGCGCAGAGGTATCGTCTTTGAAATCGTAGTTGCGACCCATCAAAACGCTGCTTGGGGCTTCGGCGCAAAACGCACTGCAGGCGAACTTCGGCGCCTCGACCTTTACGGGAATCCCAGGGAATACTTGCTTGCACACCGCGTCGATATAGGCCTGGTCGTCTTCAACCCCTGACTCGATAATGGCGTCAAGGTCGTAACGATACGCAACCGTGCTTTCGTATAGATTGTACGCACCGGCAAAACTGGACAACTTCTTCAGCGAGCAAAGCGTCTTAATACGTGAAGCGGCCAACGCCCCAGTCGCAACCGCGGCTACCGCACCGACAGACGCCGCGCACAGCAAACCCACCTTCGCCGTTTTGGAATCACCTGCGAAAACGCCCATGCGAGCTCCTATCCCCAAGATCAGCAGATCACTTTTGCCGCCATCGCACCAGCAGTTGCACAAGCCGGCCCAACGAACGGCGCGTTCCTCTTCGTTATTGTAGGGCAACCAGCAAACGTCTATCCCGTCACGCTGCAGGGAGGGGCAACTGCGCTATTAATGGCACAGAGGTCAATCTGGTTCCGTCGCACCACAGGAGAGCAACACCTACGCCATTAAGCGATACGGATGGCCCATCTGGTTCTGCCATCCCACTGGAGGGGGTAATTGGTATCCAATACCCGCAAGCCGCCGCGTGGCGACACTGCCGCCCCGCAGGAGGGCAGCAAACCTGCGCCTTTCGGGCTGTTATTCGGCGGACTCTTCCTTGTCGCATTCTTCCTCGCCGAATATTTGCGCTTGAAGCTCAAGATCGAAAGTGTCGGACAGCACATCGAAAAGCTGTTTCACGGCAGCCTTTGCAATGGAACGCAAATCTTGCTGTTTTATGCCCTCGATGATGGTTGTGCGATCTTCTGCCGGCACATTCAGCGCAGAAAGGCTCATCTGCAGATAGCGCTCGATTTTCACGTCAAGGGGAAAATCGTCGTCGCACGGGCGCAACATGAAGCCAAGCATCAAGCCCGATGTTCCGATGTCCATCTGGTAGAAATCCTCTTCATCGAATGAAGGGTTGTACTGTTGGAAGAATTTCTGAAGATGCTTCGCGGTATTGCGGCGAATGTACTCCAGGGAACGTTCGGTGGCATATGCCTGCAAATACAAATCGCGAATGATTTCACTTAATTCGGCAATGGTGAGCTGGACGGACGTCTCGAGCGCATACGCAAAAGCCGGGCTAGCATTAGGTCCCAGCAGCGCGGCGGCTGAATCCGCTGCCGAAAACTGCTCCGAAAACATGAGCTTCATCAGCTCATACATCACTCCGTCTTTGTTTCCGAAGACATTCTGGAACGAGCTCGAGGACACATCGGCTTCTTTTAGAATGGCCGCCATGGTGGTGCCGTGGTATCCCCGCTCCAGGAGCAGGCGAACGCTCGTCGAAAGCACGCGATTACGAACTGCTTCGCTATCGTACCTCCGGGCCATAGAATGTCCTCTTCTCTACTCCAAAACGACTAAGTTTGTCTATTTCAGCGCCGAAAAGCACTTTTGTCAAATAGTCTTTGAGAATATGTACTGTTTGCCAAAAATAATCTAATTAACAGGGGTTATTGCATTTATCAATCATGTCTGAACAAATTCATCTTACCTTACGGGAGGTTCTGCCCAAAACATGGAATTCTTCACTTCCCGCCGCGCAAGACCAATGCAAGGGCTCCACCTCGAACTTTACAGAAAAGCAAGCCCGAAAGCTCAATGAGGCTCAAGACCAGCCCAAAACTTCAATGCCCCGTACAAGATTTCTGAATTGAAGATCACCCCTGCGGCCAGCTTCGTTGCCGCCATTGGGGCTGGCACTCCACTCTCCTCAGGCGAGCCAGATCCACAGCCTGCCTTTTCCCGCCGCCCCAAGACCTAGGGGCTGCCGCTCCGTCCAATCCGCAGCAAACCCCTCTGCACACGGGCTGCCGCCCAACCCAATCCGGCAAGGCACGGGGGCCGCTTCGTCCGATCAGTGGCCCTAGACGTTGCCGCTCGCGCTGCCACCGAGAATACGCACATCTGCGTGATTTGCCCCGTTGCGGTGATCCGCCCATTGCGATATCCACCCGTTGAGGCAATCCGCCCATCGTGAAATCTACCTGTTGGGACAATCCACCCATCGTGAAAACAAAAAACTCGGCATCTCTGCAACTTTTTTGCGATTGCGAACCCTTCCCTGTCCCGGCAAAGCGAAATAGGGGCCTTCACACGGCAAATTGCCTGCGTTTTTGTGCCGCGATTCGCGATTGGGAAGCTCGCAACAATTGCCAATCGCAAAAAAGTTGCAATTCGGACCGATTTTTTGTTTCCGGACTCTTGGAATAGCTTTGGCACAGTGATTTGGTCAGGGCGAGCCTTTGCAGCACCTCAATCTGCGCTACAACGCGGACCCAGCATAGCATCGTGAGCGGCTTCGCAGTGGCTCCCGTGGGCACCGCCATGCCCTCCCCCAACAAAAAAGCGGCACCCAATTGGGTGCCGCTCTGCTAGTGATCTTTCGTTCGGTGCCGTTCCTGTAGCAGCACCTTCGGAAGAAAACTTACATGTTGGAGAAGGCGAAGTTCTCGGGATGAGCCTTAACCTCGTCGCGCAGTTTCGGATTCATCTTGCGAACGCCACGACGGTTGTCCTCAGTCTGAGAAGCCAGAACCTGGTTGCGGTTCTCCATCTTGATCTGAGACTCGAAAGAGTTGTCAAGAGAAACCTGCAGGGATTCCTTGGTAAGGCGAAGACCCAGAGGAGCAGAGTTCTTAACCATGGCCTCTGCCATCTTTACAGCCTCTTCTACAACATCTTCGTCAGCAACAACCTTGTTGGCGAAGCCCCATTCCTTCAGCTCTTCTGCGCCGATGCGGCGAGCAGTCATCAGAGCCTCAGCAGCGCGAGCGTAGCCCACGATGCGGGGAAGGTAGTAAGAACCGGACATGTCGGTACCGGTAAGGCCGATGTTCAGGTAGCCTGCCTGCATCTTGAAGGATTCGCCGCAAACGCGCAGGTCGCAAGCGCAAGCCAGGGAAAGACCGCCGCCTACTGCATGGCCCTTGAGAGCACCGATGATGGGCTGCATAGCGTTGCGCATGTTAACGGCCTGGTCGGAGCAGATGGTCTGCATGATGCAGTGATCGCGCTGAGCGCGGCCCATGTCTGCGGGGGGCTCGAAGTTGAGCTCGTTGAGGTTGAAGCCTGCGCAGAAGGATTTGCCCTCGCCGGTGAGAACGATTACGCGGCATTCGGGGTCCATACGGACCTTCTTCAGATAGTCGTTGAAGTCGGCCATCTGCTGGTAAGACATTGCATTCAAGTTAGCAGCATCGTCGAAGGAAACAACGTGGATCGGGCCACGGACGTCAACCTTGAGGCGCTCATACTCATACTTGAATTCGGGCAACTTGTATGCCTCCTGATATACGCTCATGCGCACTTCCCCTTCCATATTGGAAATCTCGTATAAGATAGATAAATCGTAGTTTTTTAAAGCGTCCCTTGTCAAGGACAGCAAGGGGCTTTCAGCTTCGTATTTACTGGCTCATACTGCCGAAAGAAGGGGGAACAATGGCAGAATTTAGCCCGACCCGAACCCATGCAACCTGGAAGCCGCGCGTCAGCTCAGCGCACCTTCCCTATTACCGCTGCAGCGAATGCGGCGCCATTCTTGCCGGCATCGACGGCAACGTCGAAATCACGTGCACCAACGACGGTGAGCGTTCGCTTCTGTTCGAACCGCCGTACGGCCATGTCGATTTCAAGCCGAACTGCTGCGGCAAACCTATGGAGCGTATCGAACTCGTAGACGCCGCCGACGTCGAAGACCGCTTCAAGCTGACCTATCAGATTCTTGGCGGCATGAACAACAACTGCATCAACGTGAACTGGCGTTCCATCGACTCCACATGCAAGCCCCGCTGGTTCGGCCTCAAAACGTTCACTGGCATGCAGCACAAGTACGTCACACCCAAGAAGTGGCCGCCCGTGGTGTTCGCTCTGGCAGATGAAGACGCGTTTGCCTACTGCGACAAGAACCCCTGCGTGCAGTGCACCTTCCGCTGCAAGCGCGAGTTCGAGATCTACGCCTATGTAGAAAACATCGGCATGGTGGTTAAGCATCTTGACGAATGGGTAGCGCCTGGTAGCGCCAGCACCGACGACTTCGATTCGCCAACCGAGATCATGGAAAAGGCTCGCAAGGCCAAGGCCGAAAAAGGCGAATAGCCTCATGCACCGACGCTCTTGCTCTAGCGAGAGGAACGTGCCCGAAACTAATCTGGAACACCTGGGGCCGGCCATACGGTAGCGGCGCCACGCGAGCACGCTGGCACGCCCGGAGCCAACTACGCGATAGCTGCGCCTTGCCGACGGCCACGCAAGCACCCCAACACACCCGGAGCCAACCGCCACCCAGCAAGCCAGCATCGACGGCACCGACAAGCGCTCCGACACGCCTGGAGCCAACATGCTTCACCGACATTGTCTGGCAAGCAGCCAAGAGCACGCCCGGAACCTGCATACCAGAGTCCGGGGCGTGCTTAAGCCGACAAAGCAGCCTAGAACGCAAGGCGTCTGCAACAGATAAGTGCCCTGCGTCGTTGCGAACAGCGTCCCATTTCCTGTGTCCAGGAAATGGGACGCTGTTTTATAGCAAGAAACGCTATGTTCGATACGGGGCCGCTTTCCTGTTTGGAAAGGTTCCAAACAGGACGCCGAACGAAGGCTCTTGACGTGAGTCCCCGAGCAGGACACCAGATGGGGCATGGGGAGAAACGGGCATTCTTGCACGCACAGACAGCCAAGGATCATGGCAAGATATCGCTCAAATGTATTCTCAGAGGGGCTCGGACGGTAAAAGGGCCTCTTTCGGGCAAGATATTCGCGAAATGTATTCCCCAACACTGTTTTTCACTGCTTTTCGCCGCTTAAAACATACATAAGGAGCCTATGTTGCCAACAACATGCTGTTAGAGCATGCATTTCGGCGACATATTGCCATGAAGAGGCCTTTTTGCCGTCCGGGCCTCCTCTGGGAATACACGATAACCGTTTCTTGCCACTGTTTAATGCCCAGCCCTTTCATGCAGGACATTCAGGAGGGCGCCCGGCGAGGGGCAAACGCCGGATGGGGGGGGGACGCCCGGCGAGTGGCCAACGTCGAATAAGAGAAAGCGCCTGCAAGAGGCCCGCGCCGGATGAGGGAGGGCGCCTGGCGAGGAGCCCGCGCTGACCGCGAAGGTGCTCCCGACTGGCGGCTCGCCAGGCGGGAACAGGGGCGATTCGGATTGGCGGCTCACCAGGCGGGAACGGGGGCAAGTCCGATTGGCGAACCACGCTATTTAATTGGCGGCATCCTCCGTTCGCTAGCGCGCTAGCATTTCTGCTTCGAAGCCCTTTTCGATCACGGCTCCGACAAGCACTTCATCGGGCACGGAATCGCTAAGATGCACCGTGGCCTGCTTGCCCTCGAGATCGACCACCGCACTTTCAACGCCAGGCACCGCTTCCAACGCTCCGCGTACGCGACCTGCGCATTTGTAGCACTTCATGCCCTCCACGCGCAAGCGCTTTTCAGGGAATTGCAAAGCGGCTGAGCGCGAATTTACAGCGAAAGCATTCGGGCCGGTCGGCATTCCGTCGCTAGGAGAAGCATCGTTCGCCGTTTCGTTAGCCGATGGTAGATCGTTCGCTTCTTTGCTGGCCACAGCACCGGCAGCGGCGCCAACGCCAGCGACTTCGTTGGCTGAGGCTGGGCCACTCGCTGCTTTGCCCACCGCAGCCATCGACGTTGCGGATACGCGCTGCGGCTTCCACCCGCGCAAACGCAAAGCATTGGTGACCACGCATACCGAGCTTACGCTCATGGCCGCCGCCGCGATCATCGGGTTCAGACTGAAACCCGCCCACGCAAACGCGCCCGCCGCCACAGGAATGCAGATGGCGTTGTAAAACAACGCCCAGAACAGGTTCTGCTTGATGTTGCGCATAGTGGCACGCGAAAGATCCAAGGCAGCGGGCACATCGGCCAAATCGCTGTGCATCAGCACGATATCGGCACTTGAAAGCGCAATATCGGTGCCGGCACCAATGGCAACGCCCACATCCGCACGAGCCAATGCCGGAGCATCGTTGATGCCGTCACCCACCATAGCAACCGGAGCCTTCGCGGAAAGCTGGCGAACAATACGCTCCTTTTCGGCAGGCAGCACGCCGGCAATAACTTCGTCGGTCCCAACCTGACGCTGCACAGCAAGAGCGGTTCGCTCGGCATCGCCCGTGAGCATCACCGTGCGAATGCCCATCGCCCGCAACTGCGCAATGGCGGCAGCGCTGGTTGCTTTCGGTACATCCGCCACGGCAATAATGCCTACCAACTTGCCATCGCAAGCGAAATAGGTGACGGTCTTGCCTTCGTCGGCGAGCCCTTCAGCCTGCGAAGCATCCACCGCAATGCCGCACTCGGCCATCATGCGCGCATTGCCCGCATAGCACGCCGCGCCCGAAACACAGGCGGAAACGCCCTGACCAGGAACCTGCTTGAATCCGGAAACCAGCTCGGCGGACTCTTTTACCGCATCAGCACCGATGCCACCCGCTGCGTACAGCACCATCGCGCGAGCCAGCGGATGCTCGGAAGGCTTTTCCAGTGCATAGGCAAGCCGCAGCAGCTCTTCGGCCCGCACGCCCTCCACCGGCAGAACATCAGTTACCTGCGGAGCTCCCTTAGTGATGGTGCCCGTTTTATCCAGCACCACCGTCTTCACGCCGCGCGCCGTTTCCAGCGCCTCGGCAGATTTCACCAGAATCCCGTTCGCGGCACCGCGTCCCGTGCCCACCATAATGGCGGTAGGCGTTGCCAATCCCAGCGCGCAGGGGCATGAAATTACCAGTACGGAAATCGCGTACGTAAGCGCCACGGAAAGCTCCGCCCCCACGGCTAGCCACACGGCAAACACCACCACCGCGATAGCGATAACCACCGGCACGAACACGCCGCTGATTTTGTCGGCCATCTTTTCGATGGGCGCCTTGGAACTGGTGGCTTCGTCGACCAGACGAATAATGCCCGCAAGCACGGTTTCTTCGCCCACATGTTCGGCACGCATCGTAAACCAGCCCGCCGTGTTCACGGTGGCGCCCGTCACCGCGCTGCCAGCATGCACGCTCTTCGGCAGAGGCTCGCCCGTAATAACGGATTCGTCGACCGACCCTTCACCTTCCAACACCACGCCGTCGACCGGCACCGATTCGCCCGTACGCACTATGAGCACATCCCCAACGCGCACGCTTGCGGCAGGAACCTGCACTTCAACGTCGTCTTCCACGCGTGTTGCCATTTTGGGCGAAAGATTCATAAGCTTCGAAAGCGAGCTGGTGGTTTTGCCCTTCGCGTGCGCTTCAAGATACTTGCCCAGCGTGATGAGCGTCAGGATCATGGCCGCCGATTCGAAGTAAAGGTTCATGGCAAAATGATGAGCGGCCGCCATGTCGGAATGACCCATGAAAAATGCCATGTTGAACAGCGCATATGCGCCGTAGACCGTGGCGGCGCCCGAGCCTAGTGCAATGAGCGAATCCATGTTGGGGGCGCGATTCGCCAAGGCGCGAAAGCCCACACGGAAGAACTTGAAGTTAATGAAAATGACGGGCACCAGCAGCACAAACAGGGTAAGCCCGTACACCATCATGTTTTCCATACCAGTGAGCACACCGGGCAACGGCCAGCCGAACATGTCGCCCATAGAGATGTAGAACAGCGGCGCCGTGAACACGAGCGAGGCAATCAGGCGGTGCAGCATGCTCTTTTGCTCGGCTTCGGCGGTGGCGTTCGGATTGTTCGCAGCGACGCCTGAGCCTGTAGCAGCAGCGCCTGGCCCAGCGGGTGCGCCCGCCTGGCCTTTGGGGCTGGCGCCATAGCCCGCCTTCTTCACGGCTGCCTCAATGGCGGCTGTAGCTTCGGCGGCATTGGCGTCGGCGGCAAGCTGCACTTCCATTGAATTCTTCAGCAGATTCACGGCAACACTCGCCACGCCGGGGACCGCACTGGTAGCTTTCTCGACACGCGCCGAGCAGGCAGCGCATGTCATTCCTTGGACATTGAAAGATATCTTCATGGTGTATCTCCTCTTGGAGTTTTGTGATTGGGGGGGTGAACTGCCGGCCGAACGAACTGCCAACCAAACCGGCGGCAATCGGGATCCTCGCGGACGGCAACTACGGCGGTAGTCTCGGCGGCGGTCGATATCTGCACGAACGGGACAGTTGCAGCGGCAGTCAGCAGCAGTCGGGATCCGCACGAAAGCCAACTTGGCAGGCTTCGGTCGGGCACCAGCCGAACAAACCCGCCCTTAGCGGGCGAAACGTTTGATGAGCTGCATGGCCTCGTCAATTACTTCGGTATCGCCTTCGCGTACGCGTTCGGTTACGCAGGTTTCCAGGTGGTCGCGCAGCAGCATTTCGGACACGGTATGCACAGCGCTTTCCGCAGCGGAAAGCTGAATCAGAACATCACCGCAATAACGGTTCTCTTCGATCATACTTTTCACACCATTCAGCTGACCGATGGCGCGATTCAGGCGCTTTTGCAATTCGCTTTGGAATTCGGCGCTGCGCTCCGTTGCCTTATGACGGCACTCGCATGTACGCTTTGGAGCTTCCGCTTTTTCCGAGCAACATGCTTTGGGCAATTCTTCGCTCATGGTGACCCTTTTCGCTGATGAGAACGAGAGAGTCTCTTCTCCCCCTTCTTTGTTTTACGCTGCAACTATATACCCCCAGGGGGTATTGTCAACAGGAAAAGTAGCAACGGGTTAACTTTTTCTTTGAACGCACTACGAACGCACTACTGGAGATTGCTAGCACGCGGGCCTCACTCGGCGGGCCGCTTGACCGGCGCCTTCTTGCCGCCGTCCCACCCTGAACCCTCCCCGCGAATGTTGGCTCTCAAGATTCGGCGAGATTATCGGCGTCAGAGACTTGCAAGCGGAGCTTCACTGATGCCAGCTTTGCCGCCAGCGCTCGACACCCCACAACACCACGCACTCCTTTGGCAACGTCACCCCGCCCGACAAGAAGCCGCCCGCGCCCCGTTCCACCGCCCATAAGGGCGGCTCCGTGGTTGCGATCGCTCGCGCTGTTCGGCGGCGGATGGCAAGATCTTCGCGCCGTGCGTGATTCAAGGGGCCCGTGCAGCGAAAGGGGGCCCTTCCTGGCAGGATCTTCGCGCGGTGTATCCTCCGACGGCGGTTTGCGGGGCTTTTCGGATGCATAGCGCGCATATCCTGCCAAGGCCAGCCCGTTTTCGGATGCATGGCGCGCGAATCTTGCCGCGAACTGGCGATTTTCCCGTCCGAGGCCCCTTTCGGGATGCATGGAGCGCAAAACTTGCCCCGGATTGCCGCCCGGGAACGCACCGCGGCGGAATCTTGCCACGGCAAAGCGCTCGGGAACGCATCGCGCGAGAACCTTGTCACCATCAGACGCCGGGGGAACGCATTTCGCGGGCATTTTGCCATCGGCGAGTGCCCGGGAACGCATCAGGGCACAATCTTGCCATCGCCAGGCGCCCGGAAACACATCAATGAAGAACTTGCATAACCGGCATCTAACAATTGTGTATAAAACACTCACCCGCAACCAAGCCGAGTACAATAAGGAGATTGGATTTTAGGGAGTTTTAGAATACATATGACCAATTCAAACCAACCACCGCGCCGACCAGCGCGTCGCCAACCAACACGCCGTTCCACCACGCCCCGCACTTCCGTGCCCAGCGCACGTGACGAGCTTGAGCGCGAACGCGAGTTATACAGCCAGCACGACCCCACGGCTTCGTTCATGCACGAACGCGTGCAGAACAAACCAGCAGGTCAGGAACGCGGCGCATCGTCCGCATTCCCTGCGTATGCAGGTGCCGGCAACGATCATATTGCCCATTCGCGCGTTGCCACGAACCAGCCTGCCCAAACAAACCAGGGGCACACGGCCAATAGCAACATGTCCAACGTGTCGGCCTGGGATCAGCACGCTTCCGCAAGCGCAAGCCAGCGCATGCCGCGGGTCGAGGGCCAGCGCCCCAACATGCAGGGCAGTCAGCGGATGCCGCGCGTTGCAATACCACAAGATGCTAACCAGCACGTAGGCGCAGGCGACCCTTCCGCAAGCCAGCGCATGCCGCGCATGCAGCAAAACGGCAACGAGCAGGCGCGCCCATCCCGCCGCGCTGCCAACAGCCAGCGCGATCAGCGCCCCAGCGCCCAGGCAAGCCAGCGCATGCCGCGCGTTGAAGGTCAGCGCCCCTCCGCGGCTCAACGCCAGCAGCGCCCCGTTCGTCGCGGTGCCGCAGCTTCGCAACCCAGCCAGAGCATGCGCGTTCAGGCAGCACAGCCGCAGCAAGGTCAGCCTTCACAGCAGATACCCGTAGTGCAAAACATGCGCGGCAACGACCCGTCTGCCTATTCGCGCGCTAAATACCAGCGCACCAAAGAAGGCGCCCAAAAGGCTTCGCCCACCAACGCATCCACATACCAGGCAGCTCGCTACCTGGGCAACAACAACTATGCGCCCAAGCAGAAGGCCGACTTCTTTACGCGCGGCAGCCTTATCGCCGTTGCCGTTGTTGTGGTGCTTGCCATCGTTGGCATATTCGCCTTCAACAACTGGATGGGGTCGAAGCCGGTTGAGGTCACGTTAAACGGCGACCAGGTAACCATTTCGGGCGCCGAGCGCAGCGTTGGCGGCCTTCTGGACAACAACGTGGTTTCGGTAACGCCTGGCAACTACGTAGCCGTCGATGGCAGCACCATCCGTCAAGGTGAAGGCACCCGCTGCACCGCAAAGGTGAACGGAAACGACACCGACGATATGGGCATGCACTTGAACGGCGGCGACAAGATCGAGATCTCCAATGGCACCGACATCACCGAGCCCTACACCGACAGCGAACCCCAAACCCTTCCGCACAAAACGGAACTGAAGGGCGTTGGCGCAGTTCACCTGTACAGCAACAATGCCCAGGACGGCGAACAGGTAACGCGCACAGGCAAGGAATCGGGCATCACCGCCACGGTTACCACCAAAGAACCGATCGACAACATCGTTCAGTACTACAACGTGAACAGCAACGGCGACAAGGTTATTGCGCTCACGTTCGACGACGGCCCATGGGATAAACAAACCGACGAGATCCTGGACATCCTTGAACAGAACGATGCCAAGGCTACCTTCTTTACCGTTGGCCAATGCATTAGCGGGCACGAAAAGGAATTGCAGCGCGCTGCAAGCATGGGCTGCGAAATTGGCACTCACACGTGGGACCACGCAGAGGGCAGTGGCGAAGGCGTAAGCCTTATCAAGATGTCGACTGACGAACGCAAGCAGGAAGTGCAGAAGGGCCTGGAGGCAATCAAGAACGCCACCGGCCAGGAAGCAAGCACTATTTTCCGTTGCCCGGGCGGTAACTTCGACACTTCTGTTGCCACCGACCTTGAAGGCATTGTTACGGCGGAAATCGGCTGGAACGTTGATACCACCGACTGGAAGAAGCCCGGCGCCGACGTTATTGCCCAGCGCATCCAGAGCGCCGGCCCCGGCAACATCATCCTGATGCACGATGGCGGCGGCGACCGCAGCCAGACCATCGAAGGCCTTCGCCAGGCGCTCCCTAAGCTGAAGGAACAAGGCTACAGCTTCATCACCGTACAGGAACTGCTGGAAAAGTACCCCTACCAAGAGGGCCAAACGAATTAGAGAAAATCAGCATAAAAAAGAATAAAAAATATACCACTGCGAGCGAGCCGTGGTACGAATAGATAGCATGGGGAACAATCGAGATGAAAGATTGTTCCCTATTTTTTCATATTTTCGATAAGTAGATTTACTTTTCGATTGCATAAACGCTGTACGTAATTTTTACGGTCATGTCAGACTCAGCGATGATTGCATCGAAGATGAGCTGTGTTTTATAGCTCGATACCTGTTCCACACGGGGTGATAAGTGGTATGTCGCTTCAATGGCAGCAGCATCAGATTCCACCATGCAGTCCATGGCTTTGTATGCTGACGTTTCGGTAGGGAACGAATGTGCTGTGTAGCCGGATTCGTTGCTGGATTCACGGATTAAGATATACGTAGGTTTTGTCATAACAGATACGTCCTTTCTGAAATGTGAAATATGGTTTTACACAGACCTGCACTCGGATGAGGTGCCGTATTGAACCGCTCTCCCTGCTCCTCGGGCACGGGAAGCAAGGAGAGCGGTTCCTCTTCGCCTATGGCATAGCGGCTGACGCCGAACCTCGTACGCACACTTCATTGCAAACGCGGCTCAACTCGCAAAGTGGGAATCGAGACCCTACCCCTACTTTCCTGCCTGGTTGGTGCTAGTTCGGACTTCTACCGATTTCGCGATATAGGCAGGGCGGCGCTTGGTTTCGATGTAGATGCGTGCGATGTATTCGCCGATCACACCCAGCGTTACCAAAATGAGCCCGCCCATCAAAAGGAGCACGCACAGAAGCGTAGGATAGCCCGATGGCATGGCGGGGTTGATAAATTGCTCGACAACGACTTCGACCAGCAGAACCAACCCGACAAGCGTGGCAATGAGACCCGCCACCGCGGCAATTTTCAGCGGAAACGTGGTAAACGAAAGCACTCCGCCGATGCCGTAGCGCATTAGTTTCCGGAACGACCACTTGGTTTCGCCCTCAACGCGATTTGCCGGCGTGTAGGGAAACGGCAATGTCTCGAAACCGACCCAGGCAAACATGCCTTTCGAAAAGCGGAAGCTTTCCGGCATGGAAAGAAGCGCATCGGCCACCCTGCGGTGGAACACGCGAAAATCGGAGGCATCGGGCATGACATTGAGCCGAGAAGTTGCATCGAACGTTTTGTAGAACGCGTGCTTGAAGAAGCTCAGCACCGCGCCTTCGTTTCGATGCTCTTGGAATGCGGCTACGCAATCGGCGCTAGGGTTGGCCTGCAGCATGCGGTACATTTCAAGCAACGTTGCAGGAGGCTGTTGCAAGTCTGCGTCCATCAGGCCAACCGCACCCCCTTCAGCATGTTGAAGGCCTGCGAGCAGGGCGCTTTCCTTGCCGAAGTTGCGGGAAAAATCGACCACGACGATACGTTCAGCCGATGCAGGAGTGGGCAGCTCATGCAGCAGGTGCGACGTACCGTCGGAGCTGCCGTCGTTCACCAAAACCAGCTCGTACGACACTCCCGAGGTGGCAAAAGCATCATCCACCGCGCTGAACAGCAGCGGCAGCGATCCTTCTTCGTTGTAGCATGGCACGACAATGGAAAGATCCACCGCAAGCCCCCTTTTCGCTTGATTACCGCGTCCGATTGTACGCCTAGCAGCAAAGCAAACCTAGCGTGTTGCCGAAATGCAACATCCTAGAAAAATAGGGGCGGCTATCGTTTTCCCGCTTTCGATTTGACGTCAGGCTGCAATGGAACCTGCGCGTGGGGTTCGGTACCAGCCACTATGCCACAAGCGAAAAAGCGAGACCTGCCCATTACAGTCTGAGATAAGTCATCGATGAACTTCGGTGGCGATCATTCGGCGC
>OIWN01001339.1_pt1 | contig 19635 bp, 25 predicted proteins | sample 1587591 | NCBI WGS metagenome assembly OIWN01 (sample SAMEA3888901, study PRJEB22519) | human gut metagenome | biome: human gut; feature: human-associated habitat; material: faeces | place: Denmark | collected 2010 | reverse complement strand
AAATCTCTGTGACCTGACGTCTTCCGGACTGCCCGCCCCATCGTTTTTTTATACCCGCGAAAAATGAAATTTAACCAGGAGTGCCGCATATGGCTGGAACGGCGGGGCGTTCCGGGCGTCGCCCCAAGCCAACGGCGCGCAAGGCGCTGGCCGGAAACCCCGGCAAGCGAGCCCTGAACAAAGATGAACCTGTTTTTACGCCCATCAAAGGTGTTGAGCCACCAGAGTGGTTCGCTGAAGAAGATCTCCCTCTCGCCACGATCATGTGGCAACTGACAACCAAAGAACTCTGCGGTCAGGGCCTGTTGTGCGTGACTGACCTCGCGGTGCTTGAGCGGTGGTGCGTGGCCTATGAGTTCTGGCGACGTGCCGTGAAAAATATTGCCATACAGGGCAACACCATCACCGGTGCAATGGGCGGCAGGGTCAAAAATCCGGAGCTGACCGCCAAAAAAGAACAGGAGTCCGAGATGAGCAGCACGGGGGCAATGCTCGGACTCGACCCCAGCAGCCGCCAGCGTCTGATTGGCCTGGCGGGGCAGAAGAAAGCCACTAACCCGTTTCTGAAAATCATCGAGTCATGAGCCGGAAATCTTACCCCAACGTAAATGCTGCCAATCAGTATGCCCGTGATGTTGTGCGCGGAAAGATTGTGGCCTGCCAGTTTGTGATTCAGGCCTGCCAGCGCCATCTTGATGACCTGATGGCGGAAAAAAGTAAGTCGTTTCGTTACCGCTTCGACAAGGACCTGGCTGAACGGGCCGCCAAATTTATTCAGCTGTTGCCGCACACCAAGGGTGAGTGGGCATTCAAGAGGATGCCCATCACGCTGGAGCCGTGGCAGCTATTTGTGGTCTGCTGTGCGTTTGGCTGGGTCAATAAAGGGTCCCGGCTGCGCCGCTTCCGGGAGGTGTATACCGAAATCCCCCGTAAGAACGGCAAATCGGCAATCTCTGCCGGTGTTGCCCTGTATTGTTTTGCCTGTGATAACGAGTTTGGCGCGGAAGTGTATTCCGGTGCCACGACAGAGAAACAGGCGTGGGAAGTCTTTCGCCCGGCGCGACTGATGTGTAAACGCACACCCATGCTGACGGAAGCGTTCGGGATTGAGGTTAACGCCTCAAACATGAATCGTCCGGAGGATGGCGCGCGGTTTGAACCGCTGATCGGTAACCCCGGTGATGGTTCATCACCCCACTGTGCGGTGGTGGATGAATATCACGAGCACGCCACCGATGCGCTTTACACCACGATGCTTACCGGGATGGGGGCGCGACGTCAGCCACTGATGTGGGCCATTACTACTGCCGGGTACAACATTGAGGGGCCGTGCTACGACAAGCGAAGGGAAGTTATCGAGATGCTCAACGGGTCGGTACCCAACGATGAACTGTTCGGGATCATCTATACCGTTGACGAAGGCGATGACTGGACCGACCCGCAGGTGCTGGAAAAAGCTAACCCGAATATTGGCGTGTCGGTTTATCGCGAATTTTTGTTAAGTCAGCAGCAGCGTGCGAAAAATAACGCCCGTCTGGCAAACGTCTTTAAAACAAAACACCTCAATATCTGGGTGTCGGCGCGTTCGGCGTATTTCAACCTGGTGAGCTGGCAGAGCTGCGAGGATAAATCACTGACCCTTGAGCAGTTCGAGGGGCAGCCGTGCATTCTGGCCTTTGACCTGGCGCGTAAGCTGGATATGAACAGCATGGCGCGACTTTATACCCGCGAGATTGACGGTAAAACGCATTACTACAGTGTGGCCCCGCGTTTCTGGGTACCGTATGACACGGTGTACAGCGTCGAGAAAAATGAAGATCGCCGGACAGCCGAACGCTTTCAGAAATGGGTGGAAATGGGCGTCCTGACCGTTACCGATGGTGCAGAGGTGGATTATCGCTACATCCTCGAGGAGGCCAAAGCGGCGAACAAAATCAGCCCGGTCAGCGAGTCACCCATCGACCCCTTCGGGGCGACCGGGCTGTCACATGACCTTGCTGATGAAGACCTGAATCCCATCACCATCATTCAGAACTACACCAACATGTCCGACCCGATGAAAGAGCTGGAAGCGGCAATTGAATCGGGGCGCTTTCATCATGATGGCAATCCCATCATGACCTGGTGTATCGGCAACGTGATCGGCAAAACCATTCCGGGTAACGATGATGTGGTGAAGCCCGTCAAAGAGCAGGCGGAAAACAAAATCGATGGTGCAGTTGCGCTGATTATGGCGGTTGGCAGAGCCATGCTGTATGAGAAAGAAGACACGCTGTCCGACCACATTGAGTCCTACGGGATCCGCTCGCTTTAACTGAGGTAATTATGATCATGCTGATTCTCGCGCCTCTGGTGGGCGTGCTGGGTGCGCTTTTGCTGGCGTATGGTGCCTGGCTGATTTATCCCCCGGCGGGGTTTGTTGTTGCCGGGGCGTTGTGCCTGTTCTGGTCGTGGCTGGTGGCGCGATATCTCGACCGTACACAGTCGTCTGTCGGCGGAGGTAAATAGTGTTCTTTTCGGGATTATTTCAACGAAAAAGTGACGCACCGGTGACCACGCCAGCAGAGCTGGCGGATGCTATCGGTTTGTCCTACGACACCTATACCGGAAAGCAGATCAGCAGCCAGCGGGCCATGCGACTGACGGCGGTTTTTTCCTGTGTCAGGGTGCTGGCGGAGTCGGTCGGGATGTTGCCCTGCAACCTGTATCACCTGAACGGCAGCCTGAAGCAGAGAGCCACTGGCGAACGTCTGCATAAGCTGATCTCCACGCATCCCAATGGCTATATGACGCCGCAGGAGTTCTGGGAGCTGGTGGTCACCTGTCTGTGCCTGCGGGGAAACTTTTACGCCTACAAAGTGAAAGCATTTGGCGAAGTGGCTGAACTGCTGCCCGTCGATCCCGGCTGTGTGGTACCGAAGCTTAACAGTAGCTGGGAGCCGGTCTATCAGGTCACATTCACGGATGGCTCCACGGATGTACTGAGCCAGGAGGATATCTGGCATGTGCGCACGCTGACGCTGGACGGACTGGTGGGGCTGAATCCCATCGCCTATGCCCGCGAGGCAATATCGCTGGCGGCAGCGACCGAAGAGCACGGGGCCAGACTGTTCAGCAATGGCGCGGTGACGTCGGGTGTGTTGCGTACAGAGCAGACGCTGTCAGATCAGGCTTATGAGCGCCTGAAGAAAGATTTTGAGGAGCGTCACACCGGGCTTGGCAATGCTCACCGCCCGATGATCCTTGAGATGGGGCTGGACTGGAAGTCGATGGCGCTGAACGCCGAGGACAGCCAGTTCCTGGAAACCCGCAAGTTTCAGCTTGAAGAAATCTGTCGTCTGTTCCGGGTGCCGTTGCACATGGTGCAGAACACCGATCGCGCCACCTTCAACAATATCGAAGAGCTGGGGCTGGGATTTATCAACTATTCACTGGTGCCGTATCTGACCCGCATCGAACAGCGGATCAACACCGGACTGGTACGAAAAAGTAAGCAGGGCGTTTATTACGCCAAATTTAACGCCGGGGCGTTACTGCGCGGGGATATGAAGTCCCGTTTTGAAGCCTACGCCACCGGGATCAACTGGGGAATTTACTCTCCCAATGACTGCCGCGACCTGGAAGATATGAATCCGCGTCCCGGTGGTGATGTCTATCTCACACCGATGAACATGACCACGAAACCCTCCGATGGCAGTAAAGCCGGTAAGCAGAAGGATAACGCCAATGCAGACGAAACAACGTCTTGATGTACCGCTGAGTCTGAAATCTATCAGTGACTCCGGTGAGTTTGAAGGGTATGGCTCCGTCTTTGGTGTAAAGGACAGCCACGATGATGTGGTGATGTCCGGGGCATTTGCTGCTTCCCTGCGGGCGTGGAGTGACAGAAAAGCGTTACCTGCGCTGCTCTGGCAGCACCGCATGGATGAGCCCATCGGAGTTTACACCGAAATGAAGGAAGACGATGTCGGGCTTTACGTCAGGGGGCGGTTGCTCATTGATGATGATCCCCTGGCAAAACGCGCACATGCACACATGAAGGCCGGTTCGTTAACCGGCCTTTCTATTGGGTACGTCCTGAAAGACTGGGAATACGACCGGACGAAAGAAGCCTTTTTGCTGAAAGAAATCGACCTCTGGGAAGTCAGTCTGGTGACGTTTCCGTCTAACGACGAGGCGCGGATCAGCGACGTCAAGAACGCGCTGGCCCGCGGGGAAATCCCTGAACAGAAAAAAATCGAAAGAGTCCTGCGTGATGTCGGACTCTCCCGTACCCAGGCCAAAGCATTCATGGCCGGGGGCTATGGCGCACTGTCCCTGCGCGACGCTGAGGATGTGGGCTCTGCACTGAATGCACTGAAAAATCTGAACTTCTAATCAGGAGAAATACGATGGCGGTTGATATTAAAGATGTGGAACAGGTCGCGCAGGAGCTGCAGCAGAAGTTTGACGACTTCAAGGCAAAGAACGACAAGCGCGTGGATGCGATTGAGCAGGAAAAAGGCAAACTTGCCGGGCAGGTGGAAACCCTGAACGGGAAACTCAGCGAGCTGGAAAATCTCAAAAGCGATCTTGAAAAAGAGCTGCTTGAGCTGAAACGTCCGGCAGGTGGTGTGCAAAATAAACTGGCCACTGAGCATAAAGAAGCGTTTGTGGGCTTTCTGCGTAAAGGCCGTGAAGACGGTCTGCGCGATCTGGAGCGCAAGGCATTACAGGTGGGCACCGATGAAGACGGTGGCTATGCCGTGCCGGAAGCACTGGATCGCAACATTCTCACCCTGCTGAAAGATGAAGTGGTGATGCGCCAGGAAGCTACGGTGATCACTGTTGGCGGTTCCGACTACAAAAAACTGGTGAATCTGGGCGGTACGGCTTCCGGATGGGTGGGGGAAACGGATACGCGATCCCAGACTGCCACCTCCAGACTGGAGCTGATTGAACCTCTCATGGGGGAAATTTACGGCAACCCGCAGGCTACCCAGAAAATGCTGGACGATGCCTTCTTCAACGTGGAGGCCTGGATCAACAGCGAGCTGGCAACCGAATTTGCCGAACAGGAAGAAATTGCCTTTACCTCAGGCGATGGCACCAAGAAGCCGAAAGGGTTCCTGGCGTATGAATCCACTGATGAAAACGACAAGGTCCGGGCGTTCGGCAAACTTCAGCATATTGTATCCGGCGAAGCGACCGCGGTGACCGCAGACGCCATTATCAAACTGATTTACACGCTGCGTAAGGCACACCGCACTGGCGCGAAGTTCATGATGAACAACAACAGCCTGTTTGCCATCCGTCTGCTGAAAGACACCGAGGGTAACTATCTGTGGCGTCCGGGGCTGGAACTGGGGCAGCCGTCCTCTCTGGCGGGTTACGGTATCGCTGAAAACGAACAGATGCCGGATATCGCCGCTGATGCGAAAGCCATTGCATTTGGTAACTTCAAACGGGGTTACACCATCGTTGACCGTATCGGCACCCGCATTCTGCGTGACCCGTACACCAATAAACCGTTTGTCGGTTTTTATACCACCAAGCGCACCGGCGGGATGCTGGTCGATTCGCAGGCCATCAAACTGCTGAAGATTGCAGCGGCGTAATCACTCAGGGGCGTGGAACCGCGCCCCCTGTTCTGACGGGTGAAGAATCATGATCCTGAAACAAGATCTGAAATGGTCACCGGACGGTATGCGTGTTGAGGTCATTTGGGCCGGTGAGTATGACGACGGGGCGCTTCCTGCCCGGGTGCAGGAGATTGCACTTCAGGCCGGGTTAGCAGAGCGCGGAACCAGTGCAAAAAGCAGTAAAGCGACAAAAGAGAAAAAAGCCACGACCAGTAAAGAGGGCTGAGTATGCTTCTGACAATGGAAGAGATTAAAGCCCAACTCCGGCTGGATGAGGATTTCGATGCTGATGACCGCCATCTGCAACTGCTGGCCTGTGCGGCGCAAAAGCGGACGGAAACGTATCTGAACCGGAAGCTCTATGCACCGGATGAAACCATTCCGGACAGCGACCCGGACGGGCTGCACCTGCCGGATGATATTCGTCTGGGGATGCTGATGCTTATCAGCCATTTTTACGAAAACCGCTCGTCGGTTACGGAAGTGGAGAAACTCGACATGCCGCAGAGTTTTGGCTGGCTTGTCGGCCCGTACAGGTACTTTCCGCAATGAAAATTAGTCAGGCGCAGACCAGCGCAACCTACATTCTGCCGGACCCCGGTGAACTGAATAAACGCGTCCTGATCCGCCAGCGGGTGGATATGCCCGCGGATAACTTTGGCGTGGAGTCTCAATACCCGGTTACGTTCCGGACATGGGCGAAGGTTATCCAGACCAGTGCCACCACCTGGCAGGAAACCGCGCAGACCGGGGACGCCATCACCCATTACATCACCATTCGCTACCGCCGGGGGATCACCGCTGATTATGAGGTGGTCTGCGGTGACAGTGTGTACCGGGTGAAACGTCAGCGCGATCTGAACGGGGCGCGGCGCTTTCTGCTGCTGGAGTGTACGGAACTGGGCGAATTTACGCAGAGTCACGGAGGCAGCAATGGCGACTCCCTTTTTTCACGTTGATGTTCAGCAGCCCGCGGAGATGCGCTTTAACCGCGCCCGTGTCCGGCGGGCGTTTGTCACGATTGGGCAGCGTCATATGCGTGATGCCCGTCGGCTGGTGATGCGCCGTGCGCGGTCGGCACCGGGTGAAAACCCCGGTTATCAGACCGGACGCCTGGCTCGTTCGATTGGTTACATGGTGCCGAGAGCCAGTAAAAAGCGAGCCGGTTTTATGACACGCATTGCCCCTAACCAGCGCAACGGGAAGGGGAACCGGATGATCTCTGGTGACTTCTATCCGGCGTTTCTGTTTTTTGGTGTCCGGGGAGGAGCAAAACGTCGTCGTAGTCATCATCGTGGTGCATCCGGTGGCAGCGGCTGGCGGCTGGCTCCACGTAATAACTTTATGGTGGAAACTCTTGAAAAGAACCGCAGCTGGACACGCTATTTTCTGGCGCGGGAATTACGTAAATCACTGAAGCCGGAGCGACGACGCAGATGAAACTGACGCCTGTTATTGCTGCGCTGCGTGCCCGCTGCCCGTATTTTGAAAACCGGGTGGCAGGCGCGGCACAGTTCAAAAATCTGCCGGAGGTCGGAAAGCTGAGACTCCCGGCGGCATATGTTGTACCGGGTGATGATTCTCCGGGAGAAAACAAAAGCCAGACCGACTACTGGCAGGAGCTGAAAGAGGGCTTCTCCGTGGTTGTCATACTGAGTAACGGGCGTGATGAGCGCGGTCAGTTTGCCTCGTATGATGTGGTGGACGATGTCCGGCAGATGCTCTTTAAGGCTCTGCTGGGCTGGAACCCGGAAGCGTGCGGTAACCCGATTACCTATGACGGCGGCACGCTGCTGGATCTGAATCGTCATGAGCTGATTTATCAGTTCGATTTTTCGGTCATCAGCGAGCTGACCGAAGACGATACCCGCCAGCAGGATGACCTGAACAGTCTGGATGAACTGCGAACGCTGGCGATTGATGTTGATTATCTCGATCCCGGTAACGGGCCTGACGGCGATATCGAACATCACACCGAAATACCCCTTCCTTCCTGAGGATCATCATGTTTGTGAAACCTGTTAAAGGGCGGTCAGTGCCTGACCCTGCCCGCGGCGACCTTTTGCCCGCCGAAGGGCGAAATGTTGATGAGAACAACTACTGGCTGCGCCGTGAAGCAGCGGGTGATATCCGGCGCGTGAATAAAAAGGTGAACACCAATGACGATAAGCTTTAACACCATTCCGTCGAATACGCTGGTTCCGCTGTTTTATGCGGAAATGGATAACCAGGCGGCGAATACTGCACAGGACAGCGGAGCATCGCTGCTGATTGGTCATGCCAATAACGGTGCAGAGATTGTTGCCAACAGTCTGGTGCTGATGCCGTCGGCAGACTATGCACGCCAGATTTGTGGTGCGGGAAGTCAGCTGGCGCGTATGGTTGAGGCTTATCGCCAGACCGACCCGTTTGGTGAGCTGTATGTGATTGCCGTTCCGGAAGCCACAGGCGCGGCGGCAACGGTTAAGCTGACGGTGACCGGGGCGGCAACCGAAAGCGGCACGGTGAATGTCTATGTGGGACGTACCCGCGTGCAGGCTCCGGTGACCAACGGCGATAACGTCACGACGATTGCCAGCAGTATCAAAGATGCCATCAATGCCGTTCCGGCTCTGCCGTTTACGGCCTCATCTTCGGCAGGCGTGGTCACGCTGACCGCGCGTCATAAGGGGCTTTGCGGGAATGAAATTCCTGTCAGCCTCAATTACTACGGCTTTGGTGGGGGCGAAGTTCTGCCAGCGGGCGTACAGATTGCCGTGGCGGCGGGGACCGCCGGAACGGGCGCTCCTGTTCTCACCGGCGCGGTGGCTGCAATGGCGGATGAGCCGTTTGATTATATCGGTCTGCCGTTCAACGACACTGCCTCCGTTAACACGCTGGTGACCGTGATGAACGATACCAGCGGTCGCTGGAGCTATGCGCGTCAGCTGTATGGTCATGTGTATACGGCAAAGATCGGCACGCTGTCAGAACTGGTGACCGCAGGTGATCAGTTTAACCAGCAGCACATTACCCTGGCGGGGTACGAAAAAGAGACCCAGACGCCTGCCGACGAGCTGGCGGCAAGCCGTACCGCCCGCGCAGCGGTGTTTATTCGCAACGATCCGGCACGTCCCACGCAGACCGGTGAGCTGGTGGGTATGCTGCCTGCGCCGAAGGGGAAACGGTTCACGATGACCGAACAACAGACCCTGCTGTCTCATGGCGTGGCAACGGCGTATGTCGAAAGCGGGGTACTACGCATTCAGCGTGATGTCACCACGTACAGGAAAAACGCTTATGGGGTTGCGGATAACAGCTACCTCGACAGTGAGACGCTGCATACCAGCGCGTATGTACTGCGCAAACTGAAATCCGTCATTACCAGTAAGTACGGACGTCACAAGCTTGCCAGTGACGGTACCCGCTTTGGTCCCGGTCAGGCGATTGTCACCCCGGCGGTGATCAAAGGGGAACTGCTGGCAACCTACCGTCAGCTTGAGCGTGCGGGGATCGTGGAAAACTACGAACTGTTTAAGCAGTACCTGGTTGTGGAGCGTGATGCCAGCGATCCGAACCGCCTGAACACGCTGTTCCCGCCTGACTATGTTAACCAGTTGCGTGTCTTTGCCGTGGTTAACCAGTTCCGTCTTCAGTATTCAGAGGAGTCTGCATAATGGCCCGTATCGGGGGAACCTGTTATTTCAAAATTGACGGTCAGCAGCTATCGCTGACCGGCGGCATTGAGGTGCCCATGAACAGGACGGTTAATGATGACATCATCGGCCTGGACGGTTCAGTGGACCGCAAGGAAACTCACCGTGCACCTTATGTCAAAGGGACCTTCAAGGTGCCGAAGAATTTTCCGGTGAGCAAAATCACCTCGTCTGATGAGATGACCATCACTGCCGAGCTGGCGAACGGTCAGGTCTATGTACTGTCGTCTGCCTGGCTGCACGGCGAAGCGAACCATAATGCCGAAGAAGGCACGGTCGATCTTGAGTTCCACGGTGAAGAAGGGGATTACCAGTAATGAAAGAGCTTGAGTTAAAGAAACCGATTACCGCTCATGGCGAGACACTCTCCGTACTGGAGTTTGATGAGCCCACCGGGAAAGATGTCCGCGAGCTGGGATATCCCTACCAGATGAATCAGGATGAGTCCGTCAGACTTCTGGCGCATGTGGTATCGAAATACATCGTGCGGCTGGCGAAAGTGCCGCAAAGCTCTGTCGACCAGATGTCTCCGGCAGACCTGAATGCAGCGGCGTGGCTTGTGGCCGGTTTTTTCCTCCAGGCCTGACGGCTGAATACCTCACTGATCGCTTCTTTGACTGCGCCAGTTACTGGCGCATTAATCCCTTCGAATTGCTGAATATGCCGATCAGTGAAATTCCCTTGCTGGTCAGTCAGGCAAACAGGATAGAGCAGGAGAAACGCACACATGGCTGAATTTGAGCTTAAGGCGTTGATCACCGGTGTCGACAGGCTTTCTCCCGCGCTGTCGAAAATGCAAAAGAAAATCCGGGGATTTAAACGCCAGGCGGAAGAAGCGTCAAAGGGTGGGCTGGCGCTTGGTGGCGGACTGGCAGCGGGTCTGACGCTTTCCCTGAAATCTTATGCCGATCAGGAAAACGCCGCCACCGGGCTGAAAGTCGCCATGATGGATGCGAATGGCGAGGTTGGAAAGAGCTTTCAGGACATCAATAAACTGGCTATTGGCCTGGGTAACCAGCTACCCGGTACAACGGCTGATTTCCAGAACATGATGCAGATGCTGGTGCGTCAGGGGATCCCGGCAGAAAACATTCTTGGCGGTGTGGGTAAAGCGACAGCTTATCTTGCGGTACAACTGAAAAAAACACCGGAAGCGGCTGCTGAGTTTGCTGCAAAGATGCAGGATGCTACCGGAACGGCGTCAGAAGACATGATGGGGCTGTTCGACACTATCCAGAAGGCGTTTTATCTGGGCGTTGACGATACCAACATGTTGTCCTTCTTCACTAAAACCAGTTCTGTTCTGAAGATGGTGAACAAGGACGGTCTTCAGGCTGCACAGAGCCTTGCCCCCATCAGCGTCATGATGGATCAGATGGGGATGAACGGGGAGTCGGCAGGTAATGCCCTGCGAAAAGTTATCCAGTCCGGATTAAGCGTTAAGAAAATCAGGGACGTCAATAAAATCATGGCCCGCCAGAAACTCGGGGTACAGCTCGATTTTACTGACGGCAAAGGAAGTTTTGGCGGTCTTGATAACATGTTCAGGCAACTGGCAAAGCTGCGAAAACTGACCGACGTTAAGCGAACAGGTGTACTTAAGGCAATATTTGGTGATGATGCCGAAACCCTTCAGGTGGTCAATGCACTAATCGATAAAGGAAAGGATGGCTACGATCAGATCCAGCAGAAGATGAATAAACAGGCCAGCCTGAATAAACGTGTTCAGGCCCAGCTTGGTACGCTGTCCAACCTGTGGGAGGCAATGACGGGGACCGCAACTAACGGCCTTGCGGCTATTGGCGGCGCATTTTCTGGTGACGCCAAAAATATCACGCAATGGCTGGGGGAGTTGGGGGAGAAATTCACGAAGTTTGCGGATGAAAATCCCCGGGTTATTCGCGGCGTCGTCGGGCTTGCTGCCGGTCTTGCGATTCTGAAGCTGGGATTGATGGGCGTGGGCAGTGCCATCAGTATTGTCAGCAGGATCATGTCGATGACGCCGATTGGCATGATTGCGACGGCGATAGCCCTGGCTGCGGGATTAATTATCACTAACTGGGATGTTGTCGGACCTTATTTTAAGAAACTCTGGGAAACCATTGGTCCTTATTTTGAGGCTGGCTGGGAACTCCTTAAGAAAGTTTTTGCCTGGTCGCCGCTGGGGATGGTGATCAATAACTGGGGCCCAATCGTGAAATGGTTCCAGGACATGTGGGAAAAGCTGAGGCCCATCATTGAGTGGTTCTCTGATGGTGCCAGCGATACGGTTGCTGCCGCAAACGCCGCGCAGTGGGGGGCTGGCGGTTACGGTGCGTATGGTACAGGCGTGGCCAGTTCAGGATATAACCCTTATCAGATCAAACAGGGAACGGCGACTCAACCGAAAGGAACCATCACCGTTGAGTTCAAAGGTGCCCCACAAGGAATGAGTGTTACCGACACTCGTTCATCCGGAATTGATGTAATTCACGATGTTGGGTATACAAGAATTGGAAGAACTGGAATGGGAGGGTAATTACCCTCCCTGGTAATTAATGCGTAAATACGCAATCCCGACCAGATGGTGCGCCTACAATGCGAGACATTCTTTCGCAAATGACAGTGACTTGCTGTCCTTTTTTTAGCGCGATTGCAGCAGACTTCTCGGAATCTTCCATTTCCATACGTGCTGGCATAAATTCATTATCCGTTCGGAAACTAATAATAATTGAATCAGTAAAGTCTTTATCTATCGACTGAACAACGCCCTTGACGGAAATTAATTTTCCTTTCATTTTCTCGTCGGTTGCTACTTCATTTTCATCATAGGCCTTAAATAGCTGGCGTGCAGTGGTGCTGAATACTTCTCTTTGTGGTGCGGTTTCCTGAGCATTCGTGCTACCTGAAGAAGTTGTTGATGAAGACGGTTCATTTTTACTTGCGAAATATCCCAAAACCATAAACCCAACAAAAATATAAAAAATCCATTTTAATAATTTCTTCATGTTATCACCTGTTAATTGAATATTTTCCACAGTTCACTAACTCAAATTAGTGAGCCGTATAATTTATAGCATTTACTCATGATATGACCATAGAAAAATTTAGACTCATTATTGCCCGGAGTTTATATGGCGTGGAAAGACAGACTGGTTGAAGCGTCGTTTCGCGGCGTGCCATTTAAGGTTGAAGAAGAAAGTGCGGGTACCGGTCGCCGTGTGGAAACGCACGAATACCCGAACCGCGACAAACCCTATACCGAAGACCTGGGGAAAATCACTTTCCGCCCGTCCATCACGGCTTATGTGGTGGGAGATGACTGCTTTGACCAGCGCGATCGCCTGATTGACGCGCTGAATAAACCCGGTCCCGGCACGCTTGTCCATCCGACTTACGGTGAGCTGAAAGTCTGTGTTGACGGAGAGGTTCGGGTCAGCACATCGAAAAGTGAAGGGCGTATTGTCCGCTTTGACCTGAAGTTTGTCGAAGCGGGAGAACTCTCTTACCCCACATCAGGTGCGGCGACGGCGCAGACGCTGATGTCATCCTGTTCTGCACTGGATGACTGCATCAGTGACAGCTTCAGCGGTTTCAGTATCGATGGCGTGGCGGATTTCGTGCAGAACGACGTTATCGGTAATGCCAGCATAATGCTGGGGTATGTTTCTGATGCGATGAAAGTGGTGGATTCTGCCGTATCGGATGCCGCCAGGCTGTTGCAGGGGGATATCTCGGTACTTCTGCCGCCGCCATCGTCAGGCAAAAATTTCGTTGAGCAGGTGCAGAAAATGTGGCGTACCGGGAAACGCCTTTATGGTAACGCCAGCGACCTGGTCACCATGATCAAAACGCTTTCCGGTGTCAGCCTCGGCAGCGATCTGCAACCGCGCGGCGTCTGGAAAACGGACAGCAAAACCACCGCCACGGCGACGCAGCAGCGTAACGTGGTTGCCAGCACCCTTCGTACGACCGCAATCAGCGAAGCGGCGTATGCCGTCACCCGATTGCCTGCGCCAACAACTTCCGCGGTGATGCAGAATTCCGCAGTGGGGCAGGCAACAACACCCGCGCAGAGCACCGGCTGGCCTTCCGTCACGCATCCGGCACTGAACAATGCACCGGCGGTGAAAAACACAGTTGACCTGCCGACGTGGGAAGAACTGACTGACATTCGCGACACACTGAATACGGCAATTGATAAGGAGTTGTCCCGTACAACCAGTGATGCGCTGTTTCTGGCGCTGCGCCGGGTGAAAGCAGATCTGAATGCGGATATCAACACGCGCCTTGAACAGTCTGCACGGATCATTCAGCGCACGCCGGATGAGGTTTTACCCGCGCTGGTGCTGGCGGCGACCTGGTTTGATAACGCGGCGCGTGACGCGGACATTATCCGGCGTAATGCCATTACGCATCCCGGCTTTGTGCCGGTGATCCCTCTGAAGGTGCCAGTGCAATGAACGACAATGTCACGCTACGGGTAAATGGCCGGGAGTGGAATGGCTGGACATCGGTGCGCATCGGTGCCGGTATTGAACGGCTGGCGCGGGATTTCAGTGTGGAGATCACTCGCCAGTGGCCGGGAGATGAGGGTATCACCACGCTTCAGCCGCGCATTAAAAACGGTTCAAAAGTGGAAGTGCTGATTGGTGATGAGCTGGTGATCACCGGCTGGGTGGAGGCGACTCCCGTTCGTTACGATGCCCGTTCGGTCAGCACCGGTATTGCCGGACGTAGTCTGACGGCTGACCTGATTGACTGTGCAGCCGAACCGACACAGTTTAACGGACGCTCGCTGGTGCAGATTGCGCAGGCGCTTGCTGCGCCTTTCGGCATTGAGGTGGTGAACAGCGGTGCGCCGTCGGGTGTTATTCCTGATGTTCAGCCTGATCACGGTGAAACGGTGATTGAGGTAATCAACAAAATACTCGGTCAGCAGCAGGCGCTGGCTTACGACGACCCGCACGGCAGGCTGGTGATTGGCGGTATTGGCTCAACGCGGGCACATACCGCGCTGGTACTTGGGGAAAACATCCTTTCCTGTGATACGGAGAAGAGTATCCGGGAGCGGTTTTCTGTTTACCAGGTGGCGGGGCAGCGTGCCGGAAACGACGATGATTTCGGTGAGGCCACCACCACCGTGCTGCGGGCCCGCACAGAGGACGCATTTATTGCCCGTTACCGTCCGATGTATATCAGGCAGACAGGGCAGGCCACGGGGGCAGGTTGTATTGCGCGTGCTGACTTTGAAGCCCGACAACGGGCGGCGCGGACGGATGAAACCACCTATGTGGTGCAGGGCTGGCGACAGGGTAACGGTACGCTGTGGCAGCCCAACCAGCGGGTGATTGTCTTTGATCCGGTCTGTGGTTTCGACAATACCGAACTGCTTGTTTCGGAAGTCACGTTTACTCAGGACCAGAACGGCACCCTGACGGAAATCCGTGTCGGCCCACCTGATGCTTATCTGCCTGAACCCGAAGCCCCCGGCGCGCGGAAAAAGAAAAAAGCCAGAGTACAGGAGGACCCGTTCTGATGAGGACGATTGAAGCCATGCAGCGACAACTCCTCGGCCTGATTGGGCGGGCCGTGGTGAAAAGCATCAGTGCCGCCACGAAATGTCAGACCGTGGATGTGTCCCTGATTGCCGGTGAACCCAAAGCCGGGGTTGAACATCTTGAACCCTACGGTTTTACCGCAAGGGCAAACAGCGGTGCGGAAGCGGTGGTGTTGTTTCCGGATGGCGACCGTTCTCATGCGGTGGTTGTTACGGTGTCGGACCGTCGCTACCGCCTGAAAGGGCTGCAGACGGGGGAGGTGGCTGTCTATGACGATCAGGGGCAGTCCGTGACGCTGACCCGGAAGGGGATCGTGGTGGACGGTGCAGGTAAAACGATCACGTTTCGCAATGCGCCCAGAGCACGTTTTGAAATGGACCTTGAAGTGACCGGACAGGTGAAAGACCTGTGCGACTCCGGCGGCACTACCATGTCAGCGATGCGGCTTGCCTATAACGGGCATCGTCACAGAGAGAACGGTCAGGGCAGTAACACCGACAAACCTGATAAAGCGATGGAGGCATGATGGAACTGTGGCTGACGGTGAACGGTAAACGCACCTGCGCCAGCGCACCGCTGGATCCGCTGACCCGCGCCGTGGTGATTTCCCTGTTTACCTGGCGGCGGGCGGAGCCTGATGACAACGCCGACGTCCCGATGGGATGGTGGGGGGATACCTGGCCTGCGGTACAGAATGACCGTTACGGCTCCCGACTGTGGCTGCTTCAGCGCAGCAAACTGACCAATCAGCTGGTGCAGACGGTAAGGGGGTATATCCGCGAATGCCTGCAATGGATGATTGATGACGGCGTGGTGTCCCGTATTGATCTGGATATCCGCCGCACCGGGATTAATGAACTGGGTAACAGTATCACTCTCTGGCGTCGTGACGGACCGGTAATGATTTCTTTTGATGATCTGTGGAGTGCGATAACGCATGGCGGACAGTGAATTTCAGCGCCCGACGCTGGCAGAAAATATCAGTATGCTCCGTAACGATTTATTCGCCAGGCTGGACGTCAGCGACACGCTCCGGCGCATGGATGAAGACGTGCGGGCAAAGGTGTATGCGGCGGCGCTGCATACGGTTTACGGTTACATCGATTATCTGGCAATGAACATGCTGCCTGACCTGTGCGATGAGCCCTGGCTGGCGCGACATGCTGCGATGAAACGGTGTCCGCGCAAGGGGGCCACGGCTGCCAGCGGGTATATGCGCTGGGAAGGTGTCAGCGATGGCCTGAAGGTGACTGCCGGGAGTGTTATTCAGCGCGATGACCTGGTTCAGTACACGGCAACTGCCGATGCAACCAGCTCCGGTGGTGTCCTGCGCGTGCCGATCGCCTGCTCAACTGCAGGCGCGGTCGGTAACGCTGACGATGGTACGGCATTAATCCTGGTCACGCCGGTGAATGGTCTGCCGTCTTCCGGTGTTGCAGATACCCTGACTGGCGGATTCGATACTGAAGATCTGGAAACGTGGCGCGCCCGCGTCATTGAGCGGTATTACTGGACGCCGCAGGGCGGGGCTGACGGGGACTATGTCGTCTGGGCTAAAGAAGTGCCCGGCATTACCCGCGCATGGACATACCGTCACTGGATGGGAACGGGAACTGTCGGTGTGATGATTGCCAGCAGTGACCTGATTAATCCCATTCCGGAAGAATCAACGGAAACGGCGGCAAGACAACATATCGTGCCACTGGCCCCGGTGGCAGGCTCTGATTTGTATGTGTTCAGGCCGGTGGCGCATACGGTGGATTTTCATATCCGCGTGACGCCGGACACACCGGAAATACGGGCTGCCATCACCGCCGAGTTGCGTTCGTTCCTGCTGCGTGATGGTTATCCGCAGGGAGAACTGAAGGTGTCACGTATCAGTGAAGCGATTTCCGGTGCGAACGGGGAATACAGCCATCAGTTGCTTGCACCGGCGGACAATATCTCCATTGCAAAAAATGAGCTGGCAGTTCTGGGGACGATTTCATGGACGTGACAAACGATGATTATACCCGTCTGTTGTCGGCACTGTTGCCGCCCGGTCCGGCGTGGTCAGTCAGCGATCCGGCGATTGCCGGTGCAGCACCGTCATTAACCCGTGTTCATCAGCGTGCGGATGCCCTGATGCGGGAGCTGGATCCGCGCACCACCACCGAACTGATAAACCGCTGGGAGCGTCTGTGCGGCCTGCCGGATGAATGTATTCCCGCAGGGACACAGACCGTTCGCCAGCGTCAGCAACGGCTGGATGCGAAGGTTAACCTGGCGGGCGGCATCAACGAGGATTTTTATCTTGCACAGCTTGCTGCCCTGGGCAGACCAGATGCCACCATCACGCGATACGACAAAAGCACGTTCACCTGCTCATCGGCCTGTACTGACGCTGTGAACGCGCCTGAATGGCGGTATTACTGGCAGATCAACATGCCAGCTGCCACCAACACCACCTGGATGACATGTGGCGATCCCTGTGATTCCGCACTGCGTATCTGGGGCGACACCGTTGTCGAGTGTGTGCTTAACAAACTCTGCCCGTCGCATACCTACGTAATTTTTAAATATCCGGAGTAATCCATGCATCGCATAGACACTAAAACCGCGCAGAAGGATAAGTTCGGCGCGGGTAAGAACGGTTTTACCCGTGGTAACCCCCAGACCGGCACACCTGCCACCGATCTGGATGATGACTACTTTGATATGTTGCAGGAAGAACTCTGCAGCGTGGTGGAGGCATCCGGTGCCAGCCTGGAGAAGGCGCGGCACGACCAGTTGCTTACCGCGCTTCGTGCGCTGCTGTTAAGCCGCAAGAATCCGTTTGGCGATATCAAATCGGATGGCACGGTGAAAACAGCTCTCGAAAACCTTGGTTTGGGAGAAGGTTCAGCATTACCTGTTGGTGCACCTGTTCCGTGGCCTTCAGAGACACCTCCAACAGGCTGGCTGAAATGCAACGGAGCAGCTTTTTCTGCTGAAGAATACCCGGAACTGGCAAAGGCTTACCCGACAAATAAATTGCCTGATTTACGTGGTGAGTTTATTCGTGGCTGGGATGATTCTAGAGGGATTGATACGGGGCGTTCATTGCTAAGTGGTCAGGCTGCAACATTTATTCGTACAGCTTTGCAGGATTATTACGGTTACGATCTGAATACTAATGTCAAAGTAGGTATCGCTTTTGCTACTGCTGATTCTGTTATAACTGTTGGAAAACCAGCTAATCCTAAAGCAGGAAATAATAGCGATTATGTTCCTGCATCAGCAGATAACTCCATAACGGGTACTCAAAGGACAGCGGAGGATAATTTTACCGGGGCATGGATATCAATGCGCCCTCGTAACCTTTCATTTAATTACATCGTGAGGGCTGCATAATGGATAATGCCGTATTAAATAGCGAGCTTATTGCCACGAAGGCGGGGGATGTTACTGTCTATAATTATAATGGTGAAACACGAGAATATATTTCCACATCAACTGAATATCTTGCTGTTGGTGTCGGTATTCCGGCATGTTCCTGTTTAGATGCACCAGGAACATATAAAGCTGGTTATGCCATCTGCCGCTCTGCGGATTTAAACTCATGGGAATATGTGCCAGACCATCGCGGAGAAATCGTCTATAACACCGAAACGGGAGACGCCAAAGAAATCACAACTCCGGGTGATTACCCCGAAAATACAACCACTATCGCCCCATTAACGCCATACGATAAATGGGATGGTGAGAAATGGGTGACCGATACTGAGGCACAGCATCACGCCGCAGTAGACGCGGCAGAAGCACAGCGTCAGTCACTGATTGATACTGCAATGGCTTCCATTAGTCTGATTCAACTGAAATTACAGGCTGGGCGGAAGCTGATGCAGGCAGAGACCTCCCGACTTAACACTGTGCTGGATTACATTGACGCGGTGACGGCAACAGATACCAGCACCGCGCCGGATGTCATCTGGCCTGAACTGCCGGAGGAGTAGGCCATTCAATATCTGGCGCACTGGAAGTATCGACCAGCTCCAGTGCGTCCAGATAATCCAGCCACAAATTATATTGCGCCAGTTCCTCACCTTTCAGACGACCAATAGCCGCTTTACCAGCCCATTGTTTACTGTTCATATAATCGTTGGCCTGATTAATCAATTGCTGCTTTTTCAGTTCGGCTGCAGCAATCTGTTCCTCATGTGTTGGTGGTGGAATTTCAGACCATGCAGGAAAACCATTTTCTCCAGCGATACGGATTTTTCCTTTCGGCGGTAATCCGGAAAACTCAATATACACTTGCTCATCAACTTCAACAGCATCATCTGGCCATGAGTCAGCTTGCGTGTAATCCTCTTTCATCTCCAAGGGATAGAAAGAGTTTGTAGTCGCGGAATATATGTAATTCATTTTTCACTCCATAAAGTTAAAAGAAATTAACACCCTAATGCGAAAAATGAAGCACCGATACCGGGTACGCCTGCTCTGGAAATAAATTTCACCGGGTCCTGGTTATAACCGGCACAAGCTATATAGCCAACATTTGCACTGCCGGGAGTGTAATCCTGAGTCGCAAATACCCGCAGACATCTATTCGGAAATGCAATCGGAAAATAGGTTACTGTGTCCTGAGACGTCAGCGGAACATCAATTGGCCCCCATTGAATAATTAAACCGGATGGCAATTTTTGATATCCAGGAACTGAAGCAGAAAGCATAAAACTACCCATATCAGGTATCTGATTCGCCCCTGTCCCTACATTTCTTTTAGCCGCTTCTCCCAAACCAACGTTTATGAAAATG
>OIWN01001333.1_pt1 | contig 19733 bp, 13 predicted proteins | sample 1587591 | NCBI WGS metagenome assembly OIWN01 (sample SAMEA3888901, study PRJEB22519) | human gut metagenome | biome: human gut; feature: human-associated habitat; material: faeces | place: Denmark | collected 2010 | reverse complement strand
GTGGCGTTCCCTGATGCTTTGGATAAGCCGAGTCGAACCATTTTGACTGGAGAAGGCGGTCGTGGTGCCAGCCGGACGAAGCATGTCGTTGAACAAAATGGCAGATTGCGGCGGCTCGTGCCAGATGAACTCGATCAGTTGCAGATGTTTCCTCGTGGCTGGACTGACACCGGTATGACGGATGGACATCGGGCCTTCTGCATGGGGAATGCCTTGGTGACAGGCATCCCCCATCGTATTGGTGTAGTAATTGCTGCAGATGCCGATGTTTCACGTTCTGAGTGAGATGATTCATAGGTTACTGGCAATGATTCTGGCTATATAGCGGCGATCGAGCCAGAAGCATTGCTTGGTAATAACTTCCCCATTCGGCAGGATGGACCGGTCCTTCGCGCTTCCGTTATCCTTTCCTTTGCTCGCATGAGGGCGGAGGTGGAACACTGAATTGAAAGATGATCCTGGAATGAGATTTTTACCGCGAATCCCGTAGTTCAACGGGGTATGCGCAACCAGCAAGGTATGCATTGTCTCCCAGATGGGTTTCACGTATTGTTCAATGTCGTCTTCAGGCATATTCCAAAGGAATGCACCTTTGAAAATGTCCTTCGCTTTGTCATGGCCGGATTGATACGGTATCGGCGATTTTGAAACCATGATAAGGAACTTGCTGGTTTCGAAGAAGTCGCGTACGAATGACTGTTCCCATGTGGTTTGGGGATTGGCCCATTCCTCCCATTGGTCATCCGTGATGGCCTTAAATGACATATGCTCGCGAGGCAAGCCATCAGGATATATGGTTACTGACTTAAATTGGCTGATATTAGCTTTCGAGAATTGTTCAATCTTACTAATTGATGATTTTGAGGCGCCCAACATCGCAAAAGCGAGGCTCGAATTATAGTTCTTAGCTGTTGGCGCTGCTGACACTTGGAGCTCGGAGGCGATGTCTCTGCTTGATTTGCCGGTGTAGGGAATGAATTTGGCTGCCACGTATTCATCAAGGTTCTGTTCTTGCGGTATCGGCAAGCGAACGGTTTCGCTCTTTCGATTCAATAATTTCCGCGCAATTGCAGTCATGTATGAAGTTTTCAGGCTGAATGCACGCTGTTTGGCAAATATAGTTGCGGTGTTCGCGCCCGCCGGTGCTGGTGCCTCTCGAAGTTGTTTGGAATTGGCTCCTTTTGTACATGCGGCTAAATAATTGGTATCGGATTCGCTGAGCGAATCAGCATGGCCGGAAGCGACTTTATCTCGAATGACATGCCAATCATTTTTGATGGTAGCAAGATCATCTGCTTCATACTTCATGAGATATGAAGCAAGCACTTTGCAGTCGATGCGCAATTCCTTTTTCTTATCGGTGCGATCATCGTAGTAGTAAACGAGGATGATATTCTTCGCTTTATCCCACATTTTTGAAGATTCGAAGTCGGTCTCGTCAGCGAGCGTTAGATAATTGATGATATCGATGACTAAGCGCTCTTTAGCTGAGGTTTGTTTGCCTTTTTTAATGTGCTTAAGTGGAGTGACTTTTAACTCATAACTGGTATCGCCAATATGAATATCGGGTGCGGCATCGGAGTTGATGGCATATTTTAAGACTGACTCTTCGATGATTTGGCCGAGAGAACCCTTGTTCCCTCCCGTTAGAGCTCTTCCCGTTTGATCGAGTTCGCGGAATGATTTCCCCTTTGCCGTCAGCAGTGTGTTCATCACTTCTTCAAGGCTCGAGTATTCTCGTGCATCGTTGAACTCCGGTTCTGAACTGCTCATAGTATCCCCCTGTTGTTGGTGCGTCATTGCTTGTTGCCCCTAATCATACAGTCATGCATATGCGGCTGACGGTAGAATAGCGGTATCTACGCAGACAAGCCAAAGGAGCCTCGCCATGATTCTCGTCACCACCACCCCGTCCGTCGACGGATACACCATCACCAATTACCGGGGCATCGTCTTCGGCGAAGTGGTATCCGGTGTGAACATGTTCAAGGATCTTGGCGCGGGCCTGCGTAACATGTTCGGCGGCCGCAGCCAGGGCTATGAGGAAGAGCTGATGCGTGCCCGCAACGAGGCCATCGCCGAGATGCAGCAGCGTGCGGAGGCGATGGGGGCGCACGCCGTGGTCGGCGTGGACATCGACTACGAGGTGCTCGGCGCCGACAACGGCATGCTGATGGTCACCGCGTCCGGCACCGCCGTGCAGATCGCGCGTACGGCCTGAGTCCATCGAGCACAGCCTGGGCCCGGACTTGTCCATCGAGCCGGCTTTGTCGGTTATCGTGACGCAGTACACTGACGCTCATGACCATACGAATCGAAGCATACGACCGCTGCCCCGCCGCCGCCCGCGCCATACGCGAGCAGGTGTTCATCCGCGAACGCGACTGGCGGCCGGAGTTCGATGAATGGGATGCCGCGTCCGTACATCTGCTGGTGTTCGATTCGGATAATGATGCGCCCAATCGCCCCGGCTCGTCCGCGCAATTGGCCTCACGCAGCCAGCCCATTCAGCCCAGCCAGAATCACCCCGTAGCGACCTGTCGGTTCTACGCGGACCCCGATCATCCCGACCAGCCCGGGCGATACGTCATCGCGCGCCTGGCGGTACTGCCCGAGGCACAAGGCCGGCATATCGGCTCGCGGCTGCTGGCCGACGCCGAACGCCGCATCGCGCAAGCCGGCGGAACCATGGCCGCCGTGCACTCGGAGAACGACCACTACAAGTTCTACGAACAGCGCGGCTACCGGCTCACTGACGAGGTCTATGAAGGCGGCCGTCACGGCTGGCTGGTCAAGGACTTGATTCTTGGCTCCGAGAATTAAGGGCCGCTGTCTGTCCCGCGCCGTGTTCAAATCGCTGCAATACAGCGAGTTCGAAGCATCCTGTATGAATTGCTGGACGACTACAGCGCGCAGACAATCAGATAAATCGCCACGACGTGGCAGGCGTACCCGATGACCGTGCCCAAGTGAAACACCTCGTGGAACTCGAACCAGCCGAGAACGGGGTTCGGCTTGCGCAGCGCAAAACACACGGCGCCGGCGATATACGCGGCGCCTCCGCATGCGATGAGTATGGTCGCAGCCGGACCCACTGCGGGAGCCGTCCATAGCTGCGGAATAAGCGTCACCGGCGCCAATCCCAGCACAACATACACAGTGGTGAACACCCAGTTCGGGGTGCGCAGCCAGACGATATGCAGTATCGTGCCGATCGCCGCGGTCACCCAAATCACCGTGAGATATGGCCGGCGAATCGCCGGGCTGAGCGCGAACAGCACGGGTGTGTTAGTGCCGGCGATGATGAGGAAGATGTTCGAATAATCGATGCCGCACAGTACGCGAGTCACCTTCGCGCTGCGCCACGGCACGACGTGCAGCAGCGCGCTGTTGCCGAACAGCAGCATGGCCGAGGCACCGTACACTGCGCAGGCCGCTTTGACCGAGCCGGCCGGCGCGATGCAGATGAGTACGATGGACGCCGCGATGCACAGCGGCAGGGTGGCGAGGTGAAGCCATCCGCGCAGTCGCGGCTTGCGATTGCCGAATGCATCCACGGGGACGATCTGGCGCTTGATCGCCTTCAGTGCGGCCTTGGCTTGGCGGTAGCGCGATTGCGCGGCCCTGTATCGGGCCGATGCACGGTCCAGTGCGGTGGGGTTGGCGCTTGCGCTGGATTTTTGACTCGCGGTTGCGGAAGGCGCAACTGTTGCGGCGGAAGCCATGGTTCGTCCAGATGGCGTGCTGATGGAAACGCTCATACTGATCACCTCGCTATGGCCGGCGACGCTCTCCCGGCCACTAACTTACGCTGCCGTAACCTAGTATAGGCCCGCGCAATAATCAAGGTTGATTTCGTAATGCTTACAGTTCTTCCGTGGTGTGGTATTCGGTGGTACGGTTGCGGAATGCATCGCTAAGTCTGTGAACTCGTATTATGCGTGTCTGCTGGGTCCGACTTGTGTCGGTTCCTGATTTCGGATTGCTGCGAATGATGCTCCCGACGCCGCCCCGCCAGTTGCCGGATTCGTACGGCTCGGCCGTTCGGCCGAGCTGGTCGTCGGTGACTCCAGATACTTCGTTGGTTTCGTCTCGGTTCATGATGTTATGTAATGCTAGTTTATGGCGGATGGAAAGTTGAGGAAAGTTAAATCTGCTTCATGGGCTTCTCTCTGATCTGTATTTGTCCCGGTTCATATGTCAATCGTTTGACCTGTCGACCGGGGCAGAATCCGCTGTCCCGGTCGGCGATTTCGGCTTGTTTTCGTGAACCGGGACACTCCGGTTTCCTCAACTCATATCGTCTGGCAGACGGAATCGGCGGAATAAGGCCGATTCTGGAATTGGCACGTTGTCCCGGTTTTCGCATAAATCGATTGACATTTATACCGGGGCAACAAAAATTGTCCCGGTTTGCAAAGATCGCCCGAAATCGCGAACCGGGACAGCGGATTCTGGCCTGGCTTGAACGTCAAACGATTGATGCAGGTACCGGGACATTTTCCGCCACGAAAGTTGGGCCATAAGTCTCAAGTCCTAAAGCCCCCCCCTGAAAAACGGCGCTTGCCCGGACAAAGCAAAAGGGCTGGAACCTTCCGATTCCAGCCCTTTAGTTGCTGGTGCGAGTGGGGGGAGTTGAACCCCCACGAGCATACACTCACTGCCACCTGAAGACAGCGCGTCTACCATTCCGCCACACTCGCAGACAATCGACTAACTTACACCCGGCTGGGTAATCATGCAATCTTCGGCGTGTCGCATGGGAGGCAGGGATATATCGCTTGTGGGTCTCCTGCGGGCGCCGTGATCTTTGAGGGTGGCGGCACTCCCCTCAGTCACTTCGTGACAGCTCGTCCGCAATTAAGGACGGGCCTTGCCTGCAACCTGCTGGTTCGACTATCGTCTCACCTTCGACTACAAACAGCCCACTGGGCTGTTTGCTTAACGTCTCAGCCTCAGCGGGGGGAGCAGAGAGAAGTTCGGCACAAGCCGCAACGAAGGAGAAAAACTCACAACCCTGGCCGGCGCTCGCCGTTGCCGTAGAAGTGGGCCAACGCTTCGTCGCGGAACTCATCAAAGTATCCGCCGTCGATCGAGGCGCGGATGTCGTCCAGCAGCTTCACGAAGAAATGCTCGTTGTGAATCGTGGCCAACGTGAAGCCGTTGAATTCGCGTGCGCGAAGCAGGTGGTCGACGTATGCGCGCGAGTAGTGACGGCACGTGTAGCAGTCGCATCCTTCCTCCAGCGGGCCGAAATCGAACTTGTGCTGGGCGCGTTTGATGTTGTATCGGCCCGACCTCGTGTAGATCGCGCCGTTGCGGGCGCAACGTGCGGGGGCCACGCAGTCGAAGGTGTCGCCGCCGTTCTCCACGCACGCGAAGATATCGTCCACGGAGGCGATGCCCAGCACATGGCGCGGGCGGTTCTCCGGCATCGCGTCGCAGATCCACGCGCAGGTGTCTCCAATGATGCGCTTCTCGATTGCGCCGCCGATTCCCACGCCGTCGAAGTCCAGCGAGGCGATCTGCGAGGCCGCGCGCCGGCGTAGATCCTCGTAATTCGCGCCCTGCACCACGCCATACAAGGCCTGATAGGGCTTGCCCAGCCGCTCAGCCGTCAGCCGCTGGTGCTCGTCCACGCATCGGCGGGCCCAGCGGAAGGTGCGCTCCACCGAGTCCTCCTGGTAGGAGCGGGTGTTCATCAGCGTGGTGAGTTCGTCGAACGCGAACATGATGTCTGAGCCGATTTTGTGCTGGATGCCCATCGAAATCTCAGCGGAGAAACGATGTGCGTCACCATTCAAAGGCGACTTGAATGTCACGCCGTCCTCGTCCACCCAGGCCATGCGTTCCTTGCCCTTGGCGATGATGTCGTCCGACTTCATGCCGGTCACGTCCATCGCCAGCGTCTTCTTGAAGCCGACGCCCAGCGACATGACCTGGAAACCGCCGGAATCGGTGAACGTGGGCCCATCCCAGTTCATGAAACGCGCCAGGCCGCCGGCCGTGTCCAGCACGTCCTCGCCGGGACGCTCGAATAGGTGGAAAGCGTTGGCCAGCAGGCATTGTGCGCCTAGATCCTTCATCTGCTCGGGCAACACGGCCTTCATCGCGGCTTGCGTGCCCACCGGCACGAAGGCAGGCGTGCGAATATCGCCGTGGGGCGTGTGAATGATGCCGGTGCGGCCGTATCGGGCACCGTCTCGCCCAAGCCCGCTGGCCGTGGATGGCAGGCGGGTGATCGTTTCGAAATGGAAGGCGCTGCGGTCGCCGGGCTGTCCGGGCTGTGCGCCCAACGGATGTTCAAGAAGGCTGATCGTCATATGTTCACTTTAGGCAGAAGGGCCAGAAAAGGGCCGGAAATTGTGAAGAACTCGGTTTCGAGGGGCGGATTTCGCCGCTCCCGAACGTCTACTTCCGCTTCAAGGGGCTCCCGGTCAAGTAGGCCGGCTGCAAAAATGGCGGAATGGCGTTAAATGAGGGCTCTTGATACTCGGAATTGACCGCGCGAACAGCCCCTTGAAGTGCAAGTAGATGTTCCCGAAACAGGAAATCAGCCCCTCGAAGCCGAGATGCCCATAAGACTCTGCGATGATTACGCATAGACTTTCAATCAACGTTCAGAAAACCTCCAGATTAACTGCCTTTACTACTGAGGTAGCACACGAGAAGCGGCAAGGAGCAAGCGCCCAAATAGCCGCCGAACAGACGTGATAGGAATTTAGGAAAAGGAGCAGCAATGGCTGACGAATTCAACCCGCAGGGCGTCGACCAGACCCCGCAGAATAACGAAAACCCCAATAATACTGCCGATACCGGCAACATCGAGCCGAAGAACCCATTTGTAGGCGGCGCCTCGGTTGATGCCGGCAACGCCAGCGATTCCAGCGAGCAGCAAGCCCCGGTTCCCCCGGCCGCCCCCGCTGCCGATCAGCGGCCTACGCAAGCCGTTACCGATACCGCCGCCACCGAGCCCATCCCGGACTACGCCTCCGCCAAGGGCGAGAGCACGGTGGTCTCCTCCTCGCCGGCTTCTCCGGCAGCGCCGGCCGCAGACCAGACCTCGGCCACAACTCCGCTGTACCGCCCGGCCCCGGAATACGGCGCTTATGGGCCGACCCCGACTCAGGCACAGGGCCAGCAGGGCGGCCAGGCCGGCAACAATGCCCAGCCCACGCAGCAATTCCCGTTCGGTCAGCCTGCACAGCAAACCCTACAGGGCCAGCAGGGCAACCGCAATCCCTACTACACCAATAACCCGCAGCCGCAGGGCAACGGCAATCCGTTCAATCCGCCCACGCAGCCGCAGCAGAACAACGGCAACCCGTTTGCCAGCCAGTCCGGTCAGAATGGCCAGAATGGCCAGCAGCCCCAGCAGGGCGGTCTGTTCGGTTTCGGCACTCCCGGTACCGGTACGCCGAACGGTCAAGGTCCGACCCAGCCGGGACAGCCCGGTCAGCCCGGCCCCGCCAAGCAGGGCATGTCCAAGACGGCGAGCAACATCCTCATCGCCGTGGTCGCCGCCGTTCTGGCTGCGGCCCTCTGCCTGGGCCTCGGTTACGGTGCCCTCACCAGCGGCCTGATCACCTTGCCGACCAGCAATTCGCTGTCCAACGTCAGCTCGAATAAGTCCGGCTCCGGGTCCGCCACCGCCAAGAGCGGCGAAGCCCCCGACTGGCAGACCGTCGCCAGCGATGTCTCCGGCTCCGTGGTCTCCATCCAGACCGCGTTGAGCAACGGCACCGCCAAGGGCTCCGGCGCCATCATCGACACCGAAGGCCACATCATCACCAACAACCACGTGATCTCCGGCGCCCAGCAGATTCAGGTGACGCTTGCCAACGGCAACATGTATTCCGCCACGCTCGTCGGCACCGACACCACCACCGATCTTGCGGTCATCAAGCTCGACAACCCGCCGAGCGACCTCAAGGCCGTGAAATTCGCCGATTCCGACAAGCTCACCGTCGGCGAGAACGTGATGGCCATCGGCAACCCGCTCGGCTACGACGACACCGCCACCACCGGCATCGTCTCCGCCCTGAACCGCCCGGTGACCGTGACCGACGACAACAACAACGAGATCGTCACCAACGCCGTCCAGATCGACGCGGCCATCAACCCCGGCAACTCCGGCGGCCCGACCTTCAACGCGGCCGGCCAGGTGATCGGTATCAACTCGTCCATCGCCTCGACCGCCACCTCATCCGACTCCGCGGGTTCGATCGGCATCGGCTTCGCCATCCCGTCCAACCTCGTCAAGCGTGTGGCCGACGAAATCATCAAGGACGGCAAGGTCAAGCACGTTGCCCTCGGCGTGGTCATCAAGTCCGACACGGTTGAAGCCGACGGTGTGACCCGCGGCGGCGCGACCATCACCAAGTCCAGCGCCACCGGCAGCGCGGTCGTCTCCGGCGGCCCGGCCGACAAGGCCGGCCTCAAGGAGGGCGACACCATCGTGGCCTTCAACGGCAACGCGGTGAACAACAACTACTCGCTGCTCGGCTACGTGCGTGCCGCGGCTTTGGGAGACAAGGTGACGCTGACCATCGTGCGCGATGGCAAGACCATGGATGTGGACGTGACGCTCGATCAGGAGGAGTCGTCGGTGAACGGTTCGTCCAGCTCAGATTCCAACGGCAACAGCCAGAATAACCAGAACAACCAGAACGGCAATGGCCAGAACGGTTACGGCAATGGCAATGGCAACAGCGATGGCGGCACCGGTGACGGCGGCGGCTTCTCCGACCCGTTCGGCCTGTGGTAAAGCCGACCCAACAACGTCACACGGTGTTGAGCGGTAACCGCTGAACACCGTGTCAGACAAGCAAAGGCCCGTGGCAGTGAGCAAACTCCTGCCACAGGCCTTTCGTATGCGCGATTGTGCCTCGCACCCATGCCGCCAACGTAGTTTCGATATCCGGCATGTCGCGCAACGCTCGTTGATAGGGTAGGCCAAGCACTGAGTTCGGGCGACGTCCCGAACACAGCGCATAATTCAATACAAAACTGAATACATTTCTTTACGCCGTGTATCGGAAGGTCGCGCGGGAGCCGAGCAAAGCGAAGCCCCAGGCAAAGCCGCCGGTGGGTTAACAAGGCGTGACCGTAGCGCCGATTGCGCGGGCCACGCTTACCGTACCGCAATCGACTCCGTATACGAGCGTAAGGAGCAATGATGAGCAGACTCATCAGATTCTTCACCAAAATTCTCGACATCTGCAAGCTTGTGCCGATGCTTCCGGTCGTCGTCATCGCCGCAATTCCGTTGGCTTTACTAGGCGATTGGCGTCCGTGGGGCAATGCGATGGCGATTCCGGTACTCGGCAATCCGGGTTTCGGCCAGTGGCTGGTTATCGCACTGGTGCTGGTTATTGTGATTGACACTGTGCGCGGCATGATTGACGATTTGCGTCATGGGCAGGTTGGAGTCGATGTGCTGGCCGTGGTCGCGATCCTCTCCACCGTGGCCGTCGCCGAATACTGGGCAAGTTGGGCGGTGACGCTGATGATCACGTCCGGCGAGGCCATTGAGGAATACGCTCAAGCCAAGGCCGAGCGCAGTCTGACCGCGCTGATGGAGGCCGCGCCGCAAACCGCGCACGTCGTCAACCTGCCTGGCGTGGGGCGTGGGTTTGCTGCCGATAAGGGCGATTCGTCCGATGGCTTCCGGCGTGTGGGCTTGGCATCGGCTGCCGCCGCCGCGCACCGCTTCGACACGGTGCCGGTCGAGCAGGTGCAGCTGGGCGACGTACTCATGGTGTTGCCGGGCGAAACTGTGCCGGTTGACGGCGAGCTGCTGTCCGGCACGGCCACGCTCGACCTGAGCAATATCAACGGTGAGCCGGTGCCGCGTGAAGTGTTCGCCGGCGCCCGTGTGATGTCCGGGGCGGTGAACGGCTCGACTGCATTGACCATGCGTGCCACCCAGGTGGCCGCCGATTCGCAGTACCAGCGCATCCTCGAGCTCGTGGCCTCCGCGCAGGAGTCGCGCCCGGCCGTGGTAAAAACCGCTGACCGCTTGGCCGTGCCCTTTACCGTGCTTTCGTTGGTGATTGCCGGCGTCGCATGGGCGGTGTCCGGGGTACCGACGCGATTCGCCCAGGTGCTGGTGCTGGCCACGCCCTGCCCGCTGCTCATCGCCGCACCGGTGGCATACATCGCCGGAACCGGACGCCTCGCCGCAGCCGGCGTGCTTATCAAAGCGCAGGACGTGCTGGAAAACCTTGGCCGCGTCACGCAGGTGTTCTTCGACAAAACCGGTACGCTCACCGTCAAGCAGCCGCAGGTGGTGCGCGTCGAGATGTTGCCCGGCGCTGCAACCCGTCTCAACGAAGACCATGTGCTGATGATGGCCGGCGCGGTGGAAAGCTACTCGGTGCACATCCTGTCCAAAGGCATTGCCAAGGCCGGCGCGGAGGCGCTGGCCCGACTGCGCCAGCGGTTCGAGGATGGCCAGCGCCTGTGCCCAGAGCCGGAGGCCAGCTGGCCTGGCCATGGCCGGGAGCATCCGGTCGTCAAGAACATCAATGAAGACGCCGGCAAGGGCGTTTCCGGCGAGGTGAACGGACACGCGGTGCGCGTTGGCCGGCTGTCTTTCGCGGCTGCTGGGGAGGATGGATTCCTGGCGGTCGGCGAGGCTGCCCCCCTCAGCCCGCGAAGCGGCCAGCTCCCCCTAAGAGGGGGAGCTCAGCAAAAAGATGACCTGCGCACTCGCTTTGGCCTGCTGCAGCCGGATGAGATGGCGTCCTACGTGTCCGTTGACGGCCGGCTGATCGCGCGCATCGTGCTGCGCGATGTGCCGCGTGCCAACGCCAAGGCAGCGCTCGCCAAACTGCATGAGTTGGGCGTCACCAAGCTCGCCATGCTTACCGGTGACAAGCGGGCTTCCGCCAATATCATTGCCAGCGAAGTCGGCATTGACGAGGTTCACGCCGAACTGTTCCCGGAGGATAAGGTAGCCGCAGTCAGGGCCGCTACAGGAGCCGGCAAAACCGTCACGATGATGGTTGGTGACGGTGTGAATGATGCCCCGGTGCTCGCTGTTGCCGATATCGGCGTGGCCATGACCGATGGCACGTCCACCGCCGCTTCCGAAAGCGCTCAGGTGGTCATTATGAATGACAATATCGCCGCCGTGCCGCGCGCCATCGCCATTGCACGCCGCACCAAGCGCGTGATGCTTCAAGCCGTAATCGCGGGCCTTGTGCTTGCCACCATCGGCATGATTGCCGCCGCGTTCAACCTTATCCCGGTCGTCGTCGGTGCCTTCCTCCAGGAGGCCATCGACGTGGTGAGCATCCTCTGGGCCCTCACTGCCCTAATTGATCGGGACTGATTAAGAATATGAGGCTTCTGCTGTTTTTGTAGGTCAGTTGACTGACCGGGATGGTCGTATGTCGAGTCCACCGCATCGAAACATAATCGGGGCGATACGGTTGGTGACGTGGCGGAAACGGAAATCCCACCCACGAAAGCAGCAATAGCATCGGAGTTATTCATTAGGTCGATTTGACGTTTATTAGGTCGGTCCTTGGTCGGAGCGGCCCTTGAAACCCCGCCGTTCCAAGGGATGGCTTCAGCACCCTCCGACCTAATGAACGAAGAAATGACCTAATGAATGCAATCGAGGTCGTAAAGAGCCGTTGGAGGTGACGTCTTCAGTGTCATCAAGGGATTCGCCGGTTGTGCAGTATTGTTATTGTTCTGCGGCGGCTCTTTACCGTCGGCCTTCCAGCCAATCGAGGGCGGAAGTGACGCGGATTCCTTGTGAGACGTAACTTTGCTCAACCCGACTGGTTACGTACTGTTGCTCACACGGTATGCCGAGAACATTGCCAATTAAAGTAAGGTGCCGGGCGAACCGGTCATGGTAGGTTTGCCCGGATTTGATTTCGATCATCAGGCGATGATTCGGATCGGTGAAATCCAACAAATCCACCTCGACCTTGCTGGCATCGCGGTAGAAGAATAATTGTGGCTCCTGATTGGCGTTCAAATGCTGTTTCATGGTTTCCGCAATGATGAGGTTTTCAAATATATCGCCGAACTTGGGGTGCGCAACCAGTGCTTCGACCGTCCGAATGCCCAAGAGATGGCACAGCAAGCCAGTGTCATAAAAATAGAGTTTCGGCGTTTTGACCACCTGTTTGCGTGCGTTCGTGTAGAACGGTATGAGATGGAATGCGATGTAACTTGATTCCAGAATCGACATCCATGCCTTTACGGTTCGCGGACTTACACCAAGTTCATTGGCGATGTTGGTGTAGTTTATGAGTGCTCCGGAACTGAGTGCGCAAAGAGTCAAGAATCGGCGGAAGTCAGCCAAATTGCGTACATCAAGATATTCGGAAACATCACGTTCGATATAAGTGTCGATGTAGTTCGAGAAGAACAGATTGAGCGGCATTCTCGTGTCGTAAATGCGTGGATAACCGCCTTGCAGCATAAACGTATCCGGAGTAAGGGCCTGATCCGCCTTGCATGCTTCTTGGAATGAGAACGGCAATAACTTGACCAATAGGGAAACCCATAATCTGACATTAGCAGTGCTCGTAGGTTTCCCAAACGCACAAACTATGGCCTAATACACAGAATTCCCACCACCCTCCCTCTGTTGCAACGGAAGGCTTTGCGTTAGGCTAGAGCGCGTGACTGAATCTGTGAATACTGAACTCCGCATTGCTGTAATCGGCGCTGGCCCGGCCGGCGTCTACTCATCCGATATCTTCCTGCGCCAGCTCAAGAAGCTGGGCGAAGAACTTGGCCTCGGCACCGAAGCGCGCATCGACCTGTTCGAGAAGCTGCCGGTGCCGTTCGGCCTGGTGCGTTACGGTGTGGCCCCGGACCACCCGTCCATCAAGTTCATCGCCTCCGCGCTTGAGAAGACGCTCGACAACCCGAACATCCACCTCTACTGCGACGTGGAATTCGGCAAGGACGTGACTCTTGACGACCTGTTGGCCCGTTACGACGCCGTGCTGTTCGCCACCGGCGCGGTCAAGGACAAGCCGCTGAACCTGCCCGGTGCCGACCTTGAAGGCGTGTACGGCGCCGCCAAGTTCGTCGAATGGTATGACGGCTACCCCACCGGTGCCCGCGAATGGCCGCTTACGGCCGAGAACGTCGCCGTAATCGGCGGCGGCAACGTGGCCATGGACGTGGCCCGCGAACTCATGCGCAACGCCGACGACCTCAAGGTCAAGACCGACATTCCGGACAACGTGTACGAGGGCATCGGCCAGAACAAGGCCAAGGTGCTCCACCTGTTCATCCGCCGTGGCGTGGCCCAGGCCAAGTTCAGCGTGCAGGAACTGCGCGAGATGGAGAAGCTGCCCGGCGTGCAGCTCATCATCAACGAGGACGACTTCGATCTGGACGACGAGACCATCGAGGTGGCCGGCAAGGACAAGCTCACCCGCCAGATGGTCGAGGAGCTGTTCGCCATCCGCGAGATGGCCGAAGACATGGAAGACGACGGCGACGTCGACTTCGAAGGCAACCCGGCCGACCGCAAGTACTACGTGCACTTCAACTCCGCCCCCACCGAGATCCTCGGCGAGGACGGCAAGGTCAAGGCCATCCGCGTGGAGCGCACCGAAACCGGTGCCGACGGCAAGATGCACCGCACCGGCGAGTTCACCGACTACCCGGTCGAGGCCGTCTACCACGCCATCGGCTACAAGCCCGCCGAAGCTCCCGGTATCACCTACGACGAGCACGGCGCTCACCTGGCCAACGCCAACGGCGACGGCCGCATCACCACCGAGGCCGACGGCGGCGAAGTGCGCGACCGCCTGTACGCCACCGGTTGGGCCAAGCGCGGACCGGTGGGTCTGATTGGCTCCACCAAGTCCGATGCGCTCGCCATCGTGACCAACATGCTCGAGGATCTGGCCAAGGCCGCTGAAGGTGGCCGTGTGGCAGCCGACCGCGCCCCCGAATCCATCGATCGACTGCTGGCCGAGCGCGGCATTCGCCCGATCGACTTCGCCGGCTGGAAGAAGGTCGACGCTTTCGAGCGCGCCGAGGGCGCCAAGGAAGGTCGCGAGCACAAGAAGGTCATCGAGCCCGACCAGATGCGCGAGCTCGCCCACGCCTGACGGCCCGCCCACGCCCGTCCGGCATTTGTCCGGCATTCGTCCGGCATTCGTCCACCCGGCCGCGCCCCGTGCGGACGCGGCCGGGCTCGGGGCCGGACGGGCCGGGCGAATATGGGACATTGCGCGTGGCGCATATCCAGCAATCATTCAGCCTGCGATTTTAGTGTGTGCATTATGGATGCCAAAGTACGGGTGCACGGCCATTTCAACGGCCTGAAAACAACGCTGCTGTTTGCCCTGATGTGGGCCATCATCATGCTGATTTGGTGGGCCACGGGCGGCAGTCGGCAAACCCTGAGCATCTATATCGTCATCGGCCTGATTACCACGTTCGGCACCTACTGGTTCTCCGACAAACTCGCCATCGCCTCCATGGGCGCGCGGGAAGTCAGCGAGCAGGAAGCCCCGGAGATCTACCAGATTGTGCGTGAACTGAGCGCCAAGGCCGGCAAGCCGATGCCTCGCATCTACATCGCCCCCACCATGAGCCCGAACGCCTTCGCCACCGGGCGCAACGAACGGCACGCGGCCGTCTGCTGTACCCAAGGCATCCTGCAGATTCTCAACGCCCGTGAACTGCGTGGTGTGCTGGGCCACGAACTTATGCACGTGTACAACCACGACATCCTGACTTCCGCCATCGCCTCTGCCATGGCCACTGTCATCTCCTACCTTGGCTATTCGCTGATGTATTTCGGTGGCGGCTCGCGAGACGACCGCGATAGTTCCGGTGGCCTCGGCCTGATCGGCGCATTGCTGAGCGTGATTCTCGCGCCGATTGCCGCGTCTTTGATCCAGATGGCCATCTCCCGCACCCGCGAATACGACGCCGATGAAGACGGCAGCTTGCTCACCGGCGATCCCGAGGCCCTGGCTTCCGCGCTGAACAAGATTTCCTACGGCGCACAGACCGCGCCGATGCGCAAAACCGCCGGCACCCAGTCCGTCTCCGCAATGATGATCGCCAACCCGTTCTCCGCGGTCGGTTTCTCGCGCTTGTTCTCCACGCACCCGCCGACCGATGAGCGCATAGCGCGTCTCATGCAGATGGCCAACGAAATGAACGGCACGCCGATCGCTCCGCCCACCTACTCCACGCGCGTCGGCAGGTGACGTGCTAGGATAACTATTCGTGCCTCGTTTGGCTGAGCATGCTCGTCACGTGAGGTGCAGCAGCCGTAAGGCATGCGGACATAGTTCATCGGTAGAATGAAAGCTTCCCAAGCTTTAGAGGCGGGTTCGACTCCCGTTGTCCGCTCCATTGATTTTCAATGATTTTCATTATTTCCGGGAAAGTGTCGCGCACGATCGCAAAATTACGCGCTATTTGAGCGCTTTGCCCGCGGAACCCAGCTGCCGGCAAGCCTCGACCACACGGGCGGACATGGAATCCTCAGCCTTACGGCCCCAAGAACGCGGATCGTAGAACTTCTTCTCGCCCACTTCGCCGTCGATTTTCAGCACCTTGTCGTAGTTCTCGAACACGTGGTCGGCGATTGGACGGGTGAAGGCGTACTGGGTATCGGTGTCGATGTTCATCTTGATTACGCCGTAGCTTACAGCTTCGGCGATTTCTTCCGGGCGTGAACCGGAGCCACCGTGGAACACCAGCTCAAACGGCTTGCCATTGGGGAAATAGACCATGCCGGCCGCGCTAGGCAGCTCGCCTTCGGCCACCGCGCGCGCCGCGCGCGCCTGAATGTCGCCGAGTAGCGACGGGCGCAGCTTGACCACGCCGGGCTTGTAGGCACCATGCACATTGCCGAATGTGAAAGCGGCCATGTACCGGCCACGTTCGCCCAAACCCAGTCGGCGGGCGACTTCGAGGCCATCTTCCGGAGTGGAATACAGCTTTTCATTGATTTCGGCGGAGTGGCCGTCTTCCTCACCGCCGACCGCGCCGATTTCGATTTCGAGCACGGTGTGCGCCTTCTGCGACTTGTCGAGCAGTTCCTCGGCGATGTCCAGATTTTCCTTGAGCGGCACGGTGGAGCCATCCCACATATGCGACTGGAATGTGGGCTCCTGGCCTCGTGCCACCTGATCGGCCTCATGCGCGAGCAGAGGACGCACCCACTCATCCAGATACTGCTTGGCGCAGTGGTCGGTGTGCAGGGCGATGGTGATGTTCGGGTATTTCGCAGCCACTTCATGTGCGAAAGCCGCCAGTGCCAGCGAGCCGGTAACGCGATCATTGACCCCTATGCCGGAGACGTAAGCCGCGCCTCCCACGGAAATCTGGATGATGCCGTCGGACTCGGCGTCTGCGAAGCCCTTCAATGCGGCATTCAGCGTCTGTGAGCTGGTTACGTTGATGGCTGGATAGGCGTAACCGCCTCGGCGGGCGGCATCGAGCATTTCGGCATAGCGTTCCGGTGTTGCGATCGTCATGGCTTCATTATCGCGCGAGGCATGCCCGCTAGGCCCCGTTCTTCAACCTGTGCGCTTGTGCGATTGGTCACAGCGCCGCCTCGTACGAGTAGAAATTCGTCACCCATTCCGGGTCGTCGCACCCCCAGCCTCGCCCTGCGTGAGACGAAACTTCGCAGAGTAGAGGGTGTAAGGTAGTCTGTTTCCGGCGGAATCGTGCGAATGCGGAGGTGCATCATGCCTGGAATTGTTCTTATCGGTGCTCAGTGGGGCGACGAGGGTAAAGGCAAGGCTACCGATCTGATCGGCACCAAGGTCGATTACGTCGCGCGCTTCAACGGCGGCAACAACGCGGGCCATAGCGTGGTGGTCGGCGACGAGTCGTACGCCCTGCACCTGCTGCCCTCCGGCATCATCAACCCGAACCTCACCCCGGTGATCGGCAACGGCGTGGTCGTGGACCCGGAAGTGCTCTTCGAGGAGATTGACGGCCTGGAATCCCGCGGCATCGATTGCTCCCACCTCAAGGTGAGCGAGGCCGCGCACATCATCGCGCCCTACCACCGCACACTCGACAAGGTGACCGAACGCTTCCTTGGCAAGCACAAGATCGGCACCACCGGCCGTGGCATCGGCCCAGCCTACGCGGACAAGATCAACCGTGTCGGCATCCGCGTGCATGACCTGTTCAACGCCGACCATCTGCACGACAAGGTGGAGGCCAGCCTGCACCAGAAGAACCAGATGCTGGTCAAGCTCTACAACCGTCGTCCGATCGACGTGGACCAGACCACCGAGGAGCTGCTGAAGCTCGGCGAACGCCTCAAGCCGTACGTGGCCAACACCGGCCTGATTCTCAACAAGGCGCTTGACGAAGGCAAGACCGTACTGTTTGAAGGCGCTCAGGCCACCATGCTTGACGTGGACCACGGCACCTACCCGTTCGTCACCTCTTCCAACCCGACCGCCGGCGGCGCCTGCACCGGCACCGGCGTGGGCCCCACCAAGATCACCCGCGTAATCGGCGTCTCCAAGGCCTACGTCACCCGCGTGGGCGAAGGCCCATTCCCCACCGAACTGCTGGACGAGTCCGGCGAATGGCTGCGTCAGCAGGGCCACGAGTTCGGCGTGACCACCGGCCGCCCGCGTCGCTGTGGTTGGTTCGATGCGGTCGTCAACCGTTACGCCTCCCAGGTCAACGGCCTGACCGACATCGTGCTCACCAAGCTCGACGTGCTCACCGGCCTGAAGGAGATTCCGATCTGCGTGGCTTACGACGTGGACGGCGAACGTCACGACGATATGCCGACCGATCAGGCCGCTTTCGCCGCCGCCAAGCCGATTTACGAGACCATGCCCGGCTGGGACGAAGACATCTCCGACTGCCACTCCTTCGACGAGCTGCCCGCCACCTGCCAGGCCTACGTCAAGCGTTTGGAAGAGCTGAGCGGCTGCCGTATCTCCGCGATCGGCACCGGTCCGCAGCGCGATCATGTCATCCAGATCAATTCGCTGGTCGACTGACCGTCTGCAACGAATTTCCCGGCTTGACTGGTAACGACGCGGCACATGATATCCGCCGGCTGATTCCGCGATTCGACCACTTGAAGTGGAAGATGGCGGCGGCCGGCATAGTCATTGGTCTGGTTTCAGGATTGCTGGTTGTCGTATACCGTCTCGGCATCGAATACGGCACGGATGCGTCCCGTCGGATATATGCGCGGATTCGCGAGACCCCGTGGCTGATTGCGCCGTGGGCGGTTGCCGCGGTGGCGGCCGCGCTGGCGATCGCGTGGATGGTCGGCAAGGAGCCGATGGCTGGTGGCAGCGGCATCCCGCAGACCAACGGCGTGGTGATATGCGGCTTGAAGATGCGTTGGCAGACGATTCTGCCAGTCCGTTTCGTCGGTGGACTGTTGGGCGCGTTGTTTGGTCTGTCGCTCGGCCGTGAGGGGCCGTCCATTCAGATTGGTGCGTCGGGCGCGCAGTGTGTGTCCCACCGTTTGCGCGGCCGCCGCCGTGAGGACATGCAGGAGCATTATCTGGTCACCGCCGGTGCCGCGGCCGGCTTGTCCGCCGCGTTCAGCGCGCCGCTGTCCGGCATGATGTTCGCTTTGGAAGGGGTGCATCGGAGTTTTTCCCCTGCGATTCTGATGGGCGCCACCGCCGCATCGCTGACCGCCGATTTCGTCTCAAAATACTGTTTCGGTCTGCGTCCGGTTTTGGATTTCGGTGATATCGGTCAGCTGTCGTTGGAAGAGTATGTGTGGCTGATTCCGTTGGGATTGGTGGCCGGTTTGGTTGGTTCGCTGATGAACCGCTCGTTGCTTGGCTTCCAGACGCTGTACGGCAAACTGCCGGCATGGAGCCGCCCGATGATTGCGATTGCGATCGCGTTGCCTGTCGGCATCTGGTTGCCCGATGTGCTCGGCGGCGGCTCGAATCTGATTGATACCGCCGAACATGCGCGCGTCGGCTTGGGAATGCTGTGTCTGCTGTTCGTGGCGAAGATGCTGTTCACATCCACGAGTTTCGGCTCAGGCGCGCCTGGCGGTATTTTCATGCCGATTCTTGCGGTCGGTTCGTTGGCCGGCGGCATCTGCGGTGAAGTGTTGCATCGATTCGGTGATCTGCCATCCGACGCAGTGGCGGTGTTTGCGGTGTGCGTGATGACGGGCACGCTCGCCGCGTCCGTGAAAACGCCGATCACGTCGATTCTGTTGGCTGTGGAGATGTCTGGAACGTTGACGCACATGCTGCCGGTCGCGGCCGTCGCTTTCGTCGCGCTGTTGGTGTCCGATTTGCTGCGCACCAAACCGATTTATGGGGAGTTGCTGGAGCGGTACGTGCGCGCGCAAGGCATGCAGATGGCGATCGCAAGCCATGTGGGCAGCGGCATTATGGAACTGCCATTGGAAATGGGAGCGATTGCGGACGGCAAGCGGGTGTGTGACGTGCGTTGGCCGTCTGGGTGTCTGATCATCGGCCTGCGTCGCGGCGAAAGCGAGATCGTGCCGCGCGGTGATACACGGCTGCGTGCCGGCGACTATCTGGTGGTGCTGTTCAGTGGCGAGGAGGAGCGCGAGGTGCGACCTGCGATGCGGCGGCTGTGTGATGCCCGGCTTGACTGAGCCTGGCTGAATTCGGCTGGACTCTGGATGTACGAATCTGCGGAATCGGACATCCAGGGTGCATACGTTGGCGCTCCGTGTAAACTCATATGCGTTAGGAAGGCGGCAACCGCGGCCCAGCTCGTTGTTG
>OIWN01001325.1_pt1 | contig 19778 bp, 18 predicted proteins | sample 1587591 | NCBI WGS metagenome assembly OIWN01 (sample SAMEA3888901, study PRJEB22519) | human gut metagenome | biome: human gut; feature: human-associated habitat; material: faeces | place: Denmark | collected 2010 | reverse complement strand
ATTACAGCGCACTAAGACCGCACGAATATAATGGTGGGTTACCACCAAACGAATCGGAAAATCGATACTGGAAAAAACTCTAACTCGGTGGCCAGTTTTTGTTGACCACTTCAGTCACCGAACTCGATAATAAAGCGACTCATGGCTATCCGCCAGTCCTGAAGTGGCATCGTCCATTTCTGTGAGGCTGACTGGATAGCCAGCCTCATCACTTTTTTCACCGATTCATCTATCGGGAACACTTTCCGTTTCTTTATCGCATGTCTGATGACGCTATTCAGCGATTCGATTGCGTTAGTGGTGTAGATAACCTTGCGGATCGCCTCCGAATACACGAAGAAGGTGGCAACATTCGGCCAGTTTGCCCGCCAGCTGCGACTTATCTGCGGGTACCGTGCATCCCATTCCTTCCCGAACGCATCCAGCGCCTGCAACGCGCCTTCTTCCGTGGCTGCGCGGTAAACCTGTTTCAGGTCACGGGTTACCGCTTTATAGTCTTTCCACGCCAAGAACCGCAGGCTGTTGCGTGCCATGTGTACTATGCACAACTGGATCTGCGTCTCCGGGTAGACGGCATTAATCGCTTCCGGGAAGCCTTTCAGGCCGTCCACACAGGCGATAAGGATATCGTTCAGCCCGCGATTTTTCAGTTCCGTCAGTACATTCAGCCAGAACTTTGCACCTTCATTTTCGGCCAGCCACATACCTGGCAGCTCTTTCTGACCATCAAGGTTAATACCCAGAGCCAGGAACACCGCTCTGTTGATAACCCGGCTGTCCTGCCGTACTTTCAGGACAATACATTCAAGATAAACAATGGGATAAATCGCATCCAGAGGACGGTTTTGCCATTCTACAACCTGGTCGATTGCGGCATCGGTGACTTTCGATATCAGCGCCGGAGAGACGTCTGCATCGTACATTTCTTTGAAGACTGAGGTAATTTCGCGGGTAGTCATCCCTCTGGCATACAGCGCCAGGATCTGGTTGTCCATGCCGGTAATGCGGGTCTGATTTTTCTTCACCAGTTGTGGTTCGAAGGAACCATCACGATCACGTGGAGTACGTAATTCCATCGGCCCGTCGGTAGTGGTGACGGTTTTCGTGGAATAGCCATTACGGGAGTTGGTTCCCGATTTGGGCTGATTTTTTTCATGTCCCAGATGGTGAGTCAGTTCAGCGTTGAGAGCAGCCTCAACACTGATTTTCTTGAGCAGGCGATCGAACTGACTGAGATCTTCAGGGGTTTTGAGATTTTTGGCCAGTTCGTTAGCCAGAGCCTGCAATTGTTTGTCGTCCATAATTTAACCTTCATTTGATGTTGAATTGAACATATCAAAATCAGGCAATTACACAAATATATGTACAGGCTCGCACCTGGGCTTGCCTGACTGACCGCAGGCCGGCGACGACAAGGTGGAAAAGTTCGGCGTGTGGCTCTGGCGGCAACGATCCCGCGAAGGGCGGACGGTGCTTGAGCTGTTGAACGTAAGCATGCGGGCAAACCATCTTGCGCGACTATGCCGGATGCCACCTATGCGGCAGCAGCTCTGCAATCTCACTAGCTCGCTGCGTCGGCAACCGTCTCAGCACATCCTTGAGATAGGCATACGGATCGTGCCCATTATTACGGGCCGACTGGATCAAACTCATGATCGCAGCAGCGCGCTTGAGCATGCGAACCCGCGCCGAGCATTTGAGAAGGCAACGGGATGAACGCTGGCTGGATAGCCGTGGTTTTCTGGGTAAGCAGGCGAATCCATTTGTGGACGAGGTTGGCATTGAGGCTGTAGCCCAAGGCGATGTTTGCGATGGAGGCACCGGGTTCAGAACACTCCTGAATGACCTGGGCCTTGAAAGATTTGCTGTAGGTACGGCGCTGAGGGCGCATGGAAAATCCGCTTGATGGGCCATGGCCTTCGGCGGCGGTGTCGGGAAGGTGTGTTGGCCGGACGGATACTGTTGAACTACGTTGTCTGGGGCAACGGAAGTGTTTCGGCCCGACTCTGGAACACGATCCGCAGCGACGACTGGGCAATTCCGCACGTTGGCCTGAGCAGCCTCGGGGAAATCGTCGTCTGGGCGCGCCCAGACGAGTTTCCGCCAAGGAACATGCAGACAAGCAAGGGGCTGCGGGCACTCGGCTACAACGTGAGGATCGGTGTTTGATCGAGGCGCCTGTGGCACACGCAGGCTGAGGAGCCAGGCGCTGTCCATTGCCTGATCAGGCCGCCCCCCTGTGCCTTGCCTGAGCAGTTGACCTGCATCAATGGGGCGGGAGAACGCTGCACATTGCACTCTTGACTCCTGAAGTTTTTCATGGTAAGCCTAATATTACAAAGTATTGCAAGGATTTCCTTGGCCGGAACCGCAAAGCGACGCGATTGGAGAGGGTGAGATGAAAGCGCACCTACAGGTGATTTTCACGCTCGATGAATTGGCTGCGTACTTGAAAGTCGGCAAGCGGACGCTTTATCGGCTCGCCGCACACGGGGAAATTCCGGCTTTCAAGGTGGGCGGGACGTGGCGGCTTCGTCAAAGTGAAATCGATCAGTGCATCAATGATCAGACCCGAGCCGGAGCAAAGAAGGAGGTGATGCGCAAGCGTGAACAGCAGAAGTCATCCGAGCAGCCCGTGTCGCCTGGGCGCACTGCCCGTCGCAGCAGGCAAAGGGCTTGAGTAACTCGTTTTCCAATTTTTCTGGAGGTATGACATGGACATCGATTTCAAGAAGTTGGCTCCCTGGAACTGGTTCAAGAACGAGCAGCAAGAGCAGCAGACCGCCTCTTCCCTGCCGGTGCAGCGCAATGACCTGCCAGCGGCGAGCGGGCCAGTCAGCCCGATCCTGCAACTGCATCGGGAAATCGACCGGCTGTTCGATGACGCATTCCGGGGCTTCGGTTTTCCGGCGTTGAACATGCCGCAGTGGCCATCCGATTGGTCGGGCATGCTGAAGCCGGCCCTGGACATCCAGGAAACCGACAAGCAGTACAAGATTGCCCTGGAAGTGCCCGGTGTCGAGGAGAAGGACATCCAGATCACCCTCGACAACGACGTGCTGATGGTGCGTGGCGAGAAGCGCCAGGAACAGGAGAAGAAGGAAGGTGGCTTCCACCGTGTGGAGCGCTCCTACGGCAGCTTTCAGCGTGCCTTGAACCTGCCTGACGACGCCAACCAGGATTCGATCAAGGCATCGTTCAAGAACGGGGTGCTCACGGTCACGATCGACAAGCGCGAGGTCAGCGCGCCGAAGCAGGAACGCTCGATCCCGATCAACGGCTGACGTCGCCGGCTCGTTCGTCACAAGAAAAACCCGTCCCGAGACGAGGTGTCGCGGCTCGCGATGCCTCGTCGCCTCAACCTTTTCAACCTTCTAAGGAGCATCAGCATGGCCAGAAAACAATGCCAGGTCTGCGGCCAACCCGCCACCGTGCGGGTGGAAGCCAATCTCAACGGTCGTCACAGCACCATGCTGTTGTGCGACGACCATTACCGGCAATTAGTGCGCCAGCAAAAGCGCACCGTTTCGCCGCTGGAAGCCTTGTTCGGTTCGCGCAGCGGCCTGTTCGAGGACTTCCTCGGCAGTGACTTCTTCCGCATCGGCGACGACGCGACGCCAGTTGCCGCCGATACCGATGACGTGGTCGATGCCTCGTTTGGCGAGCCCGCCGCCGCAGGTTCGGGTGCGCCGCGCCGTCGCGGCAGTGGGCTGGCCAGCCGCATCAGCGAACAGTCGGAAGCCTTGTTGCAGGAGGCCGCCAAACACGCTGCCGAATTTGGCCGCTCCGAGGTGGATACCGAACATCTGCTGCTGGCGCTGGCCGACAGCGACGTGGTCAAGACCATCCTGGGTCAGTTCAAGATCAAGGTCGATGACCTCAAGCGGCAGATCGAGTCTGAGGCCAAGCGCGGGGACAAGCCCTTCGAGGGCGAGATCGGCGTGTCGCCGCGCGTGAAGGATGCGCTCAGCCGCGCCTTCGTGGCCTCCAATGAACTCGGCCATTCTTATGTCGGTCCAGAGCATTTCCTGATTGGTCTGGCCGAGGAAGGCGAAGGGCTGGCCGCCAACCTGCTGCGCCGCTACGGCCTGACGCCGCAGGCGCTGCGCCAACAGGTCAGCAAGGTGGTCGGCAAGGGCGCCGAGGATGGACGCGCTGAGACGCCGACCAACACGCCAGAACTCGACAAGTACTCGCGCGACCTGACCAAGATGGCGCGCGACGGCAAGCTCGACCCGGTGATCGGCCGCGCGCAGGAGATCGAAACCACCATCGAGGTGCTGGCCCGGCGCAAGAAGAACAACCCGGTGCTGATCGGCGAGCCGGGTGTGGGCAAGACCGCCATCGTCGAAGGGCTGGCGCAGCGCATGGTGGCGGGTGAAGTGCCCGAGACCTTGCGCGACAAGCGCCTGGTGGAACTCAACATCAACGCCATGGTGGCCGGCGCCAAATATCGCGGCGAGTTCGAGGAGCGCGTGCAGAAGGTGCTGAAGGAGGTGACCGAGCACCAGGGCGAGCTGATTTTGTTCATCGACGAGGTGCACACCATCGTCGGTGCCGGCCAGGGCGGTGGCGAAGGCGGGCTGGACGTGGCCAACGTATTCAAACCGATGATGGCGCGCGGTGAACTCAACCTGATCGGCGCCACGACGCTGAACGAGTACCAGAAATACATCGAGAAGGATGCCGCACTGGAGCGGCGCTTCCAGCCGGTGACGGTGCCCGAGCCGACGGTGGCCCAGACCATCATGATTCTGCGCGGCCTGCGCGACACCTTCGAGGCGCACCACAAGGTCAGCATCTCCGAGGACGCGATCATCGCGGCGGCCGAGTTGTCCGACCGCTACATCACGGCGCGCTTCCTGCCGGACAAGGCGATCGACCTGCTCGACCAGGCGGCCGCGCGCGTGAAGCTGTCGGCCACGGCCCGGCCGGTGGCCGTGCAGGAGCTGGAGTCCGAACTGCACCAGCTGCGGCGTGAACAGGATTACGTGGCCGCGCGCAAGCAGTACGACCAGGCCGCCGAGCTCGGCAAGCGCATCGAAGCCAAGGAGGCCGAGCTCAAGAAGCTCGTCGAGGACTGGGAGCGGGAGCGGGCCTCCGGCAGTGCAGAGGTCAAGGCGGAACACGTGGCGCAGATCGTCTCGCGCCTGACCGGCATCCCGGTCAACGAGTTGACGGTGGAAGAGCGCGAAAAGCTGCTGCACTTGGAACAACGGCTGCACGAGCGCCTGGTGGGACAAGACGAGGCGGTCCGTGCCGTGGCCGATGCCGTGCGGCTGTCCCGCGCCGGCCTGCGCGAAGGCAGCAAACCGGTGGCTACCTTCCTGTTTCTGGGCCCGACCGGGGTGGGCAAGACCGAGCTCGCCAAGGCATTGGCCGAATCGATCTACGGCGATGAGCACGCCCTGTTGCGCATCGACATGTCGGAATATGGCGAACGCCATACCGTGGCGCGGCTGGTGGGCGCGCCTCCGGGCTATGTCGGTTACGACGAAGGCGGTCAGCTCACCGAGAAGGTGCGGCGCAAGCCCTACAGCGTGCTGCTGCTCGACGAGATCGAGAAGGCACACCCTGACGTCTACAACATCCTGCTGCAAGTGTTCGACGACGGTCGCCTCACCGACGGCAAGGGCCGGGTGGTGGATTTCACCAACACCATCATCATCGCCACGTCCAACCTGGGTTCGGACATCATCCAGCGACGGCTGAAGGCGCGTGGGGCGGCCGACGAGGAGTACGAAAAGACCAAGGCCGAGGTCATGGACGTGCTGCGCGGCCACTTCCGGCCCGAGTTCCTCAACCGCATCGACGAGATCATCGTCTTCCATGCGCTGGGTAAGGAGGAGATCCGCCACATCGTCGGCCTGCAGCTCGATCGCGTGGCGCGCAGCGCCGCCAGCCAGGGCGTGACGCTCACTTTCGATCAGACGCTGATCGACCATTTCGCGGAAGAAGGCTACAAACCCGAGTTCGGTGCGCGTGAACTCAAGCGCCTGATCCGCAGCGAGCTGGAAACTGCGCTGGCGCGCGAGATGCTCGGTGGCGGCATCGGCAAGGGCGATCACGCCAGCGCACGCTGGGACGACAAGGCCGAACGCGTGGTGTTCGAACGCAAAGAGCCACTGCAGACCCCGGCCGAGCCGGAGCAGCCGGATGCCGCGAAGGCGACCGAGACGCCGCACGGCGACGCTGGCAAAGGCTCGCGCAAGAAGAAGTCGGCGAGCGACGCATCTTGATGGCGGGCGAGGCTGCCGTGTCCGACCCCAAGGGCCTGGCATGGGCAGCCTCCCTGGCCTCGATCGCGGTGGCGTTCGTGGCCGCGGGTCACGCGGTCGTCTACAAGCGTGATCCGCGGTCGACCACGCCGTGGGGGCTGCTCATCAGCGGCGGCACTGCCCTCCCGCTCGCTGGCCATCCGTTTGCGTGACGGTGCGGCCCGTCTGTTCACCTGATCCTCTGGCAACTCGACTTTCGAGGAACACAGCCCATGGAAAAAAAGAATCAATGGAATACCGGCTACTGGATCGTTGCCCTCCTGCTGTTGTTAAGTTTGCAGAGCTACTGGCAGACGGCGAAAACCGTCGAGCCGGTGCCCTACAGCGAGTTCGAGAAGGCGCTGGCCGAGGGGCGCGTGGCCGAAGTGCTGGTGTCGGATCGTACGGTGACCGGGCGCCTGAAGTCGCCGGACAGCCGGGGCAAGACGACGATCGTGGCAACGAGGGTCGAACCCGATCTTGCCGATCGCCTGTCGAAGTACGACGTGCCCTATGCCCGCGTGTTGGAGAGCACCTGGCTGCGCGATGTGCTGTCGTGGATCCTGCCAGCGGTAGCCTTCTTTGGCGTCTGGTTCTTCCTGTTCCGCCGCTTCGCCGAGAAGCAGGGCGTGGGCGGGTTTCTCAACATCGGTAAGAGCCGCGCCAAGGTGTTCGTGGAAAAGAACACCGGTGTGACGTTCGCCGATGTCGCGGGGGGGGATGAGGCCAAGGCGGAGCTGGTCGAGATCGTCGATTTCCTGAAGAATCCGCAGGACTATGGCCGTCTCGGGGCGCGCATTCCCAAGGGCGTGTTGCTGGTCGGCCCACCGGGCACCGGCAAGACATTGCTGGCCAAGGCTGTTGTCGGCGAGGCGGCGGTGCCCTTCTTCTCCATCTCCGGATCAGAGTTTGTCGAGATGTTCGTCGGCGTGGGTGCGGGCCGCACGCGCGGCGTCGGCGGCCACGACGAGAGCGAGCAGACCCTCAACCAACTGCTCACGGAGATGGACGGCTTCGACAGCTCGGTCGGGCTGATCATCCTCGCCGCCACCAACCGCCCCGAAATCCTCGACCAGGCTCTGCTGCGTGCCGGCCGCTTCGACCGCCAGGTGCTGGTGGACCGGCCCGACAAGAAGGGGCGGCTGGACATCCTGAAGGTTCATGTCAAGAAGGTGACGCTGGCCCAGGATGTAGACCTCGAACAGGTAGCAGCACTGACCACGGGCTTTTCCGGCGCGGACCTCGCCAATAGGGTCAACGAGGCGGCGCTGGCGGCGAGGAGACGCCGTGCGTCCGCCGTGGAATTGCAGGACTTCACCGCGACCATCGAGCGCATCGTGGCGGGCCTGGAAAAGAAGAGCCGCGTGCTCAATCCCAAGGAGCGGGAAACCGTGGCCCATCACGAGATGGGCCATGCGCTGGTGGCGCTGGCGCTGCCCGAAACCGACCCCGTACACAAGATCTCGATCATCCCGCGCGGCATCGGCGCGCTGGGCTACACCTTGCAGCGCCCCACCGAAGACCGCTTCCTGATGACGCGTACCGATCTCGAGCACAAGATCGCCGTACTGCTGGGCGGGCGTGCCGCCGAAAAGCTGGTGTTCGGCGAGTTGTCTACCGGGGCGGCGGACGATCTGGCGCGAGCCACCGACATCGCCCGCGACATGATCACCCGCTTTGGCATGGACGAGGGCCTGGGCTACATCGCCTTCGAGGCGCAGCGGCCCCGCTTTCTCGATACACCGGAACTGGCCCACGGCGGTTGCCGGGTGGCCGAATCGACCCAGGCGCGCATCGATCAGGCTATCCGCGACATCGTGATGGGCGTGTTCGAGCGCGCCTACCGGATTCTCGACATCAACCGCGCGGTGCTGGAGCGCTGCGCGCGCGAGCTGCTGGCGCGGGAAACGCTCGACGAAAGCGATATCCGTCAATTGACTCAAGGACTTGTTCGGAACTGAAAACAGTAGTAGGTGCCATTCAGAGTAAACCGACGGCTCTGTTCAGTGCGTCATCCAATTCGTCGGCATTGTTCAAGGAGAACCGATATGTCTGCATTGACTCCGTGGGACCCCTTCCGGGAACTGGATGAATTGCAAAACCGCCTGGCGACGATGTTCGGACGAATACCCCAGCGACAGGGCGCCCGTACCGGCAACGAAGCCATGACCACGGCGGACTGGGCACCAATGGCGGACATCAGCGAGGATGAGAACGCATTCCTCCTCAAGCTGGATCTGCCGGAGGTCCCCAAGGATGCCGTGCGCGTCAGCGCGGAAAACGGTGTGCTCACCATCAGCGGCGAGCGCAAACTGGAAAAAGAGGAGCAGGGCAAGAAGTTCCACCGCATCGAACGTGCGTATGGCCGCTTTGTGCGCAGCTTTGTCTTGCCTGACAACGTTGATCCGACCAAGGTGACGGCTTCCATGAAAGACGGCGTGCTGGAAGTGCGGCTTGTCAAGGCCGAGCAAGCCAAACCGAAACAGATTGAAATCTCAGTCAACTAACTTCAATCAGGAGCCCAAGATCATGAATATCAAACAGCCACAATACACCTTCTCCGCACTTGCCCTGGCGGTTGTCGTCGGACTGAGCGGACCGGCTCTGGCCCAATCGGCGGCAGGTTCTAGCCCAGGTGCTTCAGCACCCTCTGCCGCATCCAAGGCGGCACAGCCACAAGTAGATGACAAGGCCGCCCGGGAAGCCGATAAAAAGCGTGCCGAGCTCACTCAAGACGCCATCACGGCGCTCACCAAGACCCAGGAGGCTTTGACCCTCCTTGATGCAAACAAGACCAAGGAGGCGCTTGCTGCGCTGGAACTGGCCAGCGGAAAGCTGGAACTGGTATTGGCACGTGACGCCAAACTTGCTTTGGCGCCGGTCGATGTACGCGTCATCACCCACGATATCCACGCCAACGTGGAATCGGTAAAGAAAGCGGTCAAGTTGTCTCGGGAGTTGTTGGGTGATGGCGAGGTGCAAAAGGCCCGGCCCATCGTTGCCAATCTGGCCAGCGAAATCGTAATCCAAACCGACAACCTTCCGATGGCAACGTACCCGGCAGCGATCAAGTCGGCCGCACGGCTCATCGACAGCGGCAAGATCGACAACGCCAAAGCGGAACTCGCCCGAGCACTGAACACGCTGGTGGTGACCTCGGTCGCCTTTCCTCTGCCCGTGCTACGGGCCGAAGCCGCGATGGCAAAAGCTGAAAAGCTGGCCGAGACCGACAGGCGCGATGCCAAGCAGAACGAGGAGCTCAGCACCTTGCTGTCGTCCGTGCGCACGGAGATCGAGATGGCGCAGATCCTGGGTTATGGCAAGAAGGCGGACTTCAAACCCATCTTCGATCAGGTGAAGTCCATTGAGCAAAAGTCGGCTGGTGGCAAAAGCGGCAAGGGATGGTTCGACGAGTTGAAGACGCGCATCCAAAAGCTGTTTTGAGGTGATGAAGGGGCTGACTGCTCTGTCGGTCAGTCTCGCGATGTTCGCATTCAGCCCCAACAGATTCGCCTATTTTCACTATCTCATACGAGGCATATCACCATGAATGAGCAAACACCGAATCCCAATGCGACGAACGAAGGAATAAACGAACAAGCCGCGGTAAGCAGCCTTCCTGTCAGTCCAGAGTCCAAGCCTGAAGTCGTCACGGAGGTACAGCCTGAGGTTCAGAAAGAAACGGACTCGCAGGCGGCAGACAAACGTAAACAAGTCCTCGATGAGGCAGTCTCGGCCTTGTCGCTGACCAAATCAGCGCTGGCCGCACTTGACGGCAAGGACACTGCACGCGCATTGGCAACGCTGGCCGAAGTGACGGGAAAGCTGGAGCTGATCGTCGCGCGCGAACCCACGCTCGCCCTGGCCGGCGTTGATGTGCGCACCATCGTGCACGACTTGTTCGCCAACACGGAAACCATTGAGGCGATGACCGACGAGGCGCTGGATGCCCTCAAACATGGCGAGGTGCAACAGGCTCGCCACGTGCTGGCTTTGCTGGCCAGTGAAATCGTGATCACGGTCACCAACATCCCTTTGGCGTCCTATCCCGCAGCCGTGAAGGCAGTCGTGCCGCTGATCGATCAGGGCAAGATCGAAGAAGCCAAAGCCGCGCTGCAGTCAGCGCTCAGCACGCTGGTCGAGGAGCGCAGCGTGCTTCCGCTGCCCGTCCTGCGTGCGAAGCTGCTCCTGAAGCGCGCCGAGCCTCTGGTAGAAGATGGTCAGCGCAGCGAAGCATCCAATGAGCGCCTGGAGACATTGTTGAACGAAGCCCGGCAGCAGTTGGAAATGGCAGAACTGCTGGGCTATGGAAAAAGGAAGGACTTTGAGCCCCTGTACGCTGAACTCAAGAAAATCAAGGAAAAGACGGGAGGGGGAGGCTTCGGAAAAGGCTGGCTCGATGAAGTCAAGGCAAAACTGTCCAGGTTGTTCTGAAACCGCTGGAGAGGGGGCGCATAGCGCCCCCTCTCTTGTCCCATGAGTGTTTGATTTTTTATTTTGTATAGATCTTTAGGAGATATTGCATGAACACAGACACCAACGCCAATTCCAATGCGGATGACCCCACCAAAGCACTGTGTTCGCTGAGCCAAAATTGGTGGCTTTTTGTGCTGCGCGGTGTCTTGGCATTGATTTTTGCAGCCCTCGCGTTCTGGATGCCACAATCGGCTCTGTTGGCCATGACCATCATGTTCGGCGCATTTTCCTTGGTCAATGGCGCGTTCAACTTGTTTGCAGCAGTGCGCCATATCCAGAAAAAAGAGCGCTGGGGCTGGTTGCTGTTCAGCGGCATTGTCGGCATACTTACGGGCGTCGTCGTCCTGGTTGCTCCTTGGGTCGCCACGATAGTCTTGGCTTCTTTTTTATGGGCTAGCGTGGGCTTCTGGGCGATTTTCACCGGTGTGCTGGAGATATCTGCCGCCGTTCGGCTGCGTCGGGAAATCAAGGGTGAAATCTGGCTTGCCCTCAGTGGACTGCTCTCGATTATCCTTGGTGCTATCGTCTTGTGGATATTTTTTACCCGTCCGGTCGAGTCATTCGTGGCCGCAGGCTGGCTGTTGGGTTTCCATGCGGCAGTCTATGGCGTCACGCTTTTGTTCTTGAGTTGGAGTCTTCGCAAAACGCGCCTGGGGTAAGAGCGTGCCAAACCAAAATCTATGGATATGAGCATCCTCGATTCATGCCTCCATAGAAATGACATCGAAGGAGTCATACATGCAGATACAATATAGCTATCGAGCTATCGACAAAGAGTTTCATGAACCTTGGCAGAGAGCTTTGGGAAATGTGATCGAGCACGCCCTCAAGCCATTGCTCGACAAACACACTAAAGATTCAGCGCGACTTCAAATCGTCCTTGATCGCGACAAGATCAAGCGGCAATTTCTGGCCAGTGGCTATATGCACCTGCCCGGCAAAAAGATTGTCAGCGTTACTGCATCACATGACGAGCTGACGCCCCTCGCGCAGATGCTCGCACAGTCGTTGTTCCGTCAGGCCAAGAAGCATTTTGACCGACTGCATGCTCAGGATCAAATCAAGCGCAAAGCACGACGCGAGCGCTTGCGCGAGCTCAAGGTGCGGATTGCCGCAAAACCCGCATCAGCCGCCCATGAGGCCGAGGTGACCCGAATGCCTCTACTGTCGAAACTTGAGGCTGTCGCAAGGCGTGAGCTGGCTTATCTGCGGGCCGTCGGCGATTTACCGCGCGAATATCCGACGCTGCGCGACGTGGTGGATGAAGCGATTGTCCGAGCTAAGGTGGAATGGCAATCCGTGCCGGGGGAAAAAGAGGCTTACACCGGTCTTTTGAAGCATCTGTTCGCCGTCCTGGATAACGAAGTGGCAAGCAGCCGGCAATTTGGCGAATTCGTTTCTCTGGACGCGCCGGTCGAACCGGATGCCCAAGACGTGGCCGAGGCCATGGTGGAAGAGGAAATCTTCGAATTTTATCAGCACGATGACACACTCAAGCTGGCCGATATTTTCGCTGGCAGTCAGCATCCCGATGTCGCAACGATCGCGGAACAGGAGGAGCTGATTGATCGGTCGAGCGAGTTCGCTTTTGCATTTGACCTGCTGAAGGACATGCCGCGTTTGTGGCGGCGCATTTTTCTGTTTATCCGTGTGGACGGGCTGAATGCCAGCAGCGTCTCTGAAATCCTGCTGATTCCTAGTAAGGAAGATGCTGTCCAAAGGTGGCTCATGCAGGCCGAAGCATTCATCGCTGCTCATCTGGAAGAGGCCGGAGTAAGCAAAAACGGGAACGATTGGCTCCAAGGCGTTGATTGGTCGGCATTGTCTGTGACCCGAAGCGAGGCAGCCTCACTGTGGTCCAAGGAGGCGAACCATGAAGAATGATCTTCACCTCGTCTGCCCGCATTGCCAGTCCATCAACCGCGTACCGACTGCGAAGCTATCGGAACATCCCAACTGTGGCCGCTGCCAGCAGCCCTTGTTCACGGGCGAGCCCATCGAGTTGACCACGGCGACGTTCTCGCGCCACGTGGAGCGCAGCGATCTGCCGCTGCTGGTCGATTTCTGGGCGCCATGGTGCGGGCCGTGCAAGATGATGGCGCCACAGTTCCAGCAAGCGGCGCACCAGCTCGAACCGAGGATCAGGCTGGCGAAGGTGAATACCGAGGCTGAGCCCCACCTGGCCGCGCAGTTCGGTATCCGCAGCATCCCGACGCTCGCCCTGTTCCAGGGTGGGCGGGAGATCGCCCGTCAGGCCGGCGTGATGGGCGCGCAGGACATCGTGCGCTGGACGTCGACGCAAGTGGGACGCTGACCGATGCAGGGCTTGCTCGGCACTACGCTAATCCTGCTGGCGGCTTGCAGCCTGGCGGCGATGGCGACGGCGGCGTTCAGAGTGCCCGCCTTGCTGGGGTATCTCTCTGTCGGCGTTTTACTGGGCCCCTCAGTCATCGGCGTGATCGCGCCGGGGGAGACGCTGAGCTTTCTGTCCGAGCTGGGCGTGGCGCTGCTGTTGTTCATGGTCGGACTGGAATTCTCCCTCGGAGACTTCTGGCTCGCCCGCAGGACGGTGCTGATGGCGGGCGCTCTGCAGATGATCGCCGTGGCCCCGCCGCTGATCCTGCTATTGATGTGGCTGGGGCAGCCCGGCCAGAGCGCCGCGCTGCTCGGCACTGCGGCGGCCATGTCGTCCACGGCGCTGGTCAGCCGACAACTGGCCGACCAAGGCGAGCTCACCACCCGCCACGGACGCAGTGCCATCGCCGTGCTGGTCTTTCAGGACCTGGCCAGCGTGCCCCTGCTGGCCTTGCTGGCGATCTGGGCGCGCGGCGAGTCGCCGAAGATCGAGCATGTGCTGCTCGAAGTATTCGGTGTGCTGCTGCTGTTCGCGGCAGCGGCCCTCGCCTCGCGCCGTCTGTTGCATGGCCTGCTGGGCTGGGTGGCGCGGCGGGGCCACGAGGAATCGTTCGTGCTCGTCTCCTTGTGCGTGGTGGTGGCCGCCGCCGCCGCTGCGCACGCGGTCGGCGTATCTGCTGCCCTGGGGGCCTTCCTCGCCGGGATGGTGCTGGGCGAGAGCGACTTCCGGCACCACATGGAAAGCCACCTCAGGCCGTTTCGCGATGTGTTGTCGGGCGTGTTCTTCGTGACCATCGGCCTGCAACTGGACGCAGCACAGATTCTTTCGGCACCGCTGGCGGTGCTGGCGTGGCTGGTGGTGCTGGTACCGGTCAAGATCCTGCTCAATACGCTGGCCTTGCGGGCGACGCGCCTGTCCGCCCTCGATGCCTGGCGCACGGGCATAGCGTTGGGGCACGGCGGCGAGTTCGCTCTGCTGTTGTTGGGCACGGTCTTGCAGCAGCATCTGATCCCCGCGACCGTCGTCCAACCCATGCTGGTCGCGCTGGTGCTCAGCATGGCCCTGGCACCGCTACTGATCCGCCATCACGATGTACTTGCCCGGTTCTTGAGCCGCACCGGCGGCGTCATTCAGCCACCCCAGGCTGAAGAAGTCGAGATCGCCGCGCAGACGACGCGATATCGAGACCATGTCATCATTTGCGGCGCGGGCGAGCTTGGCCTGACAGTCAGCGAGATTCTTCGCCACGCCGGCGTGGCGCATCTGCTGCTGGAGGCGGACGCGCAGAAGGTCGAGGCCGCGCGTGCCGCCGGCGCGCCGGTGTTCCATGCCGATGCCAGTCGGCCCGATACCTTGCTGGCTGCCGGCTTGACGCATGCACACTTGGTGGTGCTGACGTTCGCCCATGCCCAGCAAGCGTTGCGCATCGCCCAGGCGATTGCCGAGCACCGTCCGGCTCTGACCTTGTGGGTGTCATGCAGAAGTACGACCGCGGCCGATGCATTTCGCGCCATGCCCAACGTGCGCGTGTATCAGCAATCCTTTGCCGCAGCTATTGGGCTGGCGGAACAGGTGATGTCGACGCTTGGCATGTCGACCGAGCTGATTGAAGGACACATCAGCGCAATGCGCCGCCGTCTCGACAGCAGCCGTTTTCCAGGGAGTTCATCGTCATGAAATCAACACGCCTTAACCCATTTCAGGTCTTACGTGACCAATTGGCCATCATGAGTTTTTACGAGCGCTTCGAGCAGGTCGTCGCGCTCGTGCTGTCGGCGGTGATCGCCGTCATCATCGTGGTGTCGCTGTTCCAGCTCATCTCCATCGTCTTCACGCTGCTGGTTCTAGATGCCTTCAATCCCCTGGACCACGAGGTATTCCAGAGCGTGTTCGGCATGATCATGACGCTCTTGATCGCGATGGAGTTCAAGCATTCCATCGTGCGCGTGGCGCTGCGTCGGGACAGCATCATCCAGGTCAAGACGGTGGTCCTGATCGCGCTGATCGCACTCTCCCGCAAGTTCGTGATCCTCGACTCCAACGCGAGCCCCGCAAAGATAGCCGCGCTGGCAAGCGCCACGCTGGCTCTGGGTGCGACCTACTGGCTGCTGCGCAAGCGCGGCGACCGCGCCGCCGAGACCTCTGAGCATGACCCGTCATCATCCCAGTGATCCGCGCACGGCGCTCTTGCAACACCGCTGGCTCAACCGCCTGCAGACCGGGCTGTTGGTCCTGACCCTGGTCGGGATCGCAGCCGCAGCAGGGAGACAGCCGTTTGGGGAAGGCTGCCTGTGGCTCGCGCTGTTTGCCATTGCAGGTGCGTTGCTGCTGGAACCGGTAGCCGCGTCGGCGCTGAGCTTGCGCCTGTACCGCGTACGGGCCTTGCACCCGCAAGAAGCCCACAAGATGTGGGCCCTATTGCGCGAGCTGCCCGCCCGTGCCGGTTTGCCCGCCACGCCGGTGCCGCACTATGTGCCCAGTGCCGTCGTCAACGCCTTCGCCACCGGATCGAAGCAGGAGGCATCGATCGCCCTCACCGATAGCCTGCTGCGCAGCCTGAGCCCACGCGAGCTGGCGGGTGTGCTCGTGCACGAGGTCGCGCACATCGCTAATGAGGATCTGCGTGTCATGGGGCTGGCGGATTCCGTCAGTCGCCTCACGTGCCTACTGGCCCTTATGGGACAGATCGCGATCCTGCTCAGCCTGCCCGCGCAGCTGGTTAGCGCGGCGGAGGTCTATTGGCCTGGTCTATTGTTATTGGCCGCATCGCCCCAGCTGGCCCTGCTCGCACAGCTCGGCTTGTCTCGCGTGCGTGAGTTCGACGCTGACCGCCTTGCGGCGGAACTGACTGGCGACCCGCAGGGGCTGGCGTCCGTGCTGGCAAAAATCGAGCGGGTCAGCCGCTCCTGGCGTGCCTGGCTATGGCCGGGATGGGGCAATCCCGAGCCCTCCTGCTTGCGCACGCGTCCGGCAACGCAAGAGCGCATCGCACGCCTGCTGACGTTGGCGCCTGGGCCAGCATCAGCGTTGCCACTCCGCGCGCCCCATTTTTTGCCGGAATCCGCTTTGGCGACGCGCCCACCGCGCTGGCGCCCGAGCGGGCTGTGGCGCTGATTGCCCATCAACAGGAGACGTCTCATGGCCTATCTCGACCCGTACCAACGCCCCGCGCCGGACCGCTTCGTCCGGCGCGGGCTCTTCATCACCGCCTGCATTGCCGCGCTCATGCTGCTGTGGCAGTTTCTGCCCGCCATCGAGGCATGGTTCAGTCCGCGCGAGGCAGCAGAACGCACCGTGATGGCGCGTGGCGATCTGGCGGCGGACGAGAAAACCACCATCGAACTGTTCGAAAAATCGCGCGCCTCGGTGGTCTACATCACCACCGCGCAATTAGTACGCGATGTCTGGACGCGCAACGTGTTCTCCGTGCCGCGCGGCACTGGCTCGGGCTTCATCTGGGACGACGCCGGCCACGTCGTCACCAACTTCCACGTCATCCAGGGCGCGTCCGAAGCCACCGTCAAACTGGCCGACGGCCGCGACTACCAGGCCGCGCTGGTGGGGACGAGTCCCGCGCACGACATCGCCGTGCTCAAGATCGGCGTCGGTTTCAAGCGCCCGCCGGCCGTGCCGGTCGGCACCAGTGCCGACCTCAAGGTGGGTCAGAAGGTGTTCGCTATCGGCAACCCCTTCGGCCTGGACTGGACGCTCACCACTGGTATCGTCTCCGCGCTCGACCGCTCGTTGCCGGGAGAAGCGGGCGGCCCGGCCATCGATCACCTGATCCAGACCGACGCCGCCATCAACCCCGGCAATTCCGGTGGCCCGCTGCTCGATTCGGCTGGGCGGCTGATCGGAATCAATACCGCCATCTACAGTCCGTCTGGCGCCTCGGCCGGCATAGGCTTTGCGGTGCCGGTCGATACCGTCATGCGCGTGGTGCCGCAACTCATAAAGACCGGCAAGTACATCCGTCCGGCACTGGGCATCGAGGTGGATGAGCAGATCAACGCGCGTCTGCAGGCGCTGACCGGCAGTAAGGGCGTATTCGTATTGCGCGTGACGCCGGGCTCGGCGGCGCACAGGGCCGGGCTCGTCGGCGTCGAGGTCACCGCAGGCGGCATCGTGCCCGGCGATCGCGTTATCAGCATCGACGGTATCGCCGTCGACGACGTCACCACATTACAGGCCCGGCTAGACGACAAGAACGTTGGAGATGTTGTGGTCTTGTTAGTGGAGCGGGCCGGCAAGACTCGCGAGATGCTTGTGGAACTACAACCGGGAGTTTGATGGAAAGTGGGTCATGGATCTGCACAGCGAAGCAGCCAAGCGACTTCAGCCTTGCGCCGAACTACGAGCCCTAGCTAGGGATGGTCTGAAGTAGCCCTGTATTTCCGGCTGACTTCAGCCACTGCTGATTTTGAAAGCGGTGAACCGATCAAAAACGATCGGATCACCCGCTCATTTCGGTGCTTTCAGCCGTCGCGAGCACCTTGCGACGGCCATTTTCCGCATTACAGGCGCACCTCTCCTGCGCTTGCCAGCAAATGTCGGCGGGCCATCCATAGGTTCGACAGGGCAAACAGCGTCACCAGTTGTGCAGTGTTCCTCACCAGCCCTCGGAAACGTACCTTGGTGTAGCCGAACTGCCGCTTGATCACGCGAAACGGGGGCTCTACCTTCGCTCGCACTTGCGCCTTGGCCTTCTCGATCTTGCGCTTGGCTTTGTACAGGGCGCTGCGTTTATCGAGCATCTTGTAGGTGCTGCGGCGTGCTGCGACCTGCCAGATCACTTCTCGGTCGGCATGCTCGGAGCGCTTTTCGACGCCGGTGTAGCCGGCATCGGCGCAGACGACGTTCTCGTCGCCGTGCAGCAGCTTGTCGACCTGGGTGACATCCGCCACGGTGGCTGCCGTGCCCACCACGCTGTGTACCAGCCCCGATTCATCATCAACGCCGATGTGCGCCTTCATGCCAAAGTAATACTGGTTCCCCTTCTTGGTCTGGTGCATTTTCGGGTCGCGCTTGCCGTCCTGGTTCTTGGATGAACTGGGCGCGTGGATCAGCGTAGCATCGACGATAGTCCATCTTGATAATATCGGGCCGCTCAACGCTCGGGTACGGCACGAAATCCAGCTCGACGATGCGCGTCCACTGGATGTCGTTATCCTGTCGTTCGTTGGCTTGTGGCTCCTCGTCGAGCAATGTTGGTGCTTCGATGCGGGTGACGACGAAATCCCGAAACTCTCTACTCTTGCGATCAAAGGGACGTGCCAGCGCATGCCGGTATCAACCAAAGCAAAGGGCACAATTACCCGCTCGGACTCGCCGCTGCTCATCGAGTAGTAGCGGATGGCGACGGGTCGCTTAGCGTGGATGCCTCGGCAAATCGTGGCTAACACATCCATCTTGGGAATGCTTAGGGCTGCGGGGGATTCGCATGGTAGCAGCGCCTGCATTGAGCCGTTCACGCCATCGCCAAAACCGAGAGACAGCGCCGACAGAACGCGCAGCGATGCGTGCTCGAACAACGGTGAGAACTCCTGCCCGATGCGATAAATCTTGTTGCTACCATCGAAGGTGATGTTATGCGGCGCAATTTCCCGGTACAAAGCCAAATCGCGTGTCGCCCCTGCCGGAGCCACACCGAAGCGCTCAATCAGATCAGGGCGTCCGATCTCACCGAAGAAATAGAGCCGAAAATCGATGTAGGCCAACCTCTCGCGCTGGACCAAACTCAAGTCCTCAAGCCGCTTAGAAAGGGAACCAAGCATGAATCATCACTATAGGGAAAAAATGAATATTTAATACGGTAATCCATAAAGTGCCATGATTATAATCAAATTGATGATAATCAGCATTAATACTTATGTAACAGCAAGAATTTATGTCTTAAACGTAGACAGTCATCGTATGGGCTGATTTTTCTATACCGTTAAATTGATGCCATCCAACTATAAAACCTTGCTGCCCAATGCCCTATAGCTCCCTCAGGCAATTTGCCCTTATCCACTGTTCTGGTCTGGGGATGAGGGATATCAGAATAACCTAACGACTCAGGGACTGGGATCACAGGCAACCGTGGCTCGTCGCTTACCTTAATTCAAATTATTTTCAGATAGATATCATTCTTCTGAACATACCCGATTAACGGCAGAATCTCACGATTCTGCCGTTTTTGTATAATTTTTCAGAGGAGTAGCTAATGAACAATTCTGAAGGTTTGAAGTCGTTTCAGCAATCGCTTGCTGGCCTGCCACAGTGGGTGTCTGAACGTATATTGCAGCAGATAAATCAGTTAACCCATTACGAGCCAGTAATCGGCATTATGGGTAAGAGCGGTGCCGGTAAATCCTCACTCTGCAATGCCCTGTTTGCCAGTGAGGTATCACCGGTCAGCGATGTCGCGGCCTGTACACGTGAGCCACTGCGCTTTCGACTGCAGGTTGGCGACTGCTATATGACGCTGATGGATCTACCCGGCGTGGGCGAAAGTGGCACGCGCGATACCGAGTATGCTGCGCTGTACCGAGAGCAGCTTTCTCGCCTCGACCTGGTGCTGTGGCTGATTAAGGCTGATGACCGGGCACTGGCAGTGGATGAGCACTTTTATCATCAGGTGATTGGGGAGGCAGGTAATGACTCCAACTTATTGATAGTGTTTTATGTTCAGATAATGCCCGATGACT
>OIWN01001316.1_pt1 | contig 19865 bp, 13 predicted proteins | sample 1587591 | NCBI WGS metagenome assembly OIWN01 (sample SAMEA3888901, study PRJEB22519) | human gut metagenome | biome: human gut; feature: human-associated habitat; material: faeces | place: Denmark | collected 2010 | reverse complement strand
AAAAAGAGACCGGGCAGAACTTCATGGACTATCTGACGGAGCTGCGCATCAGCAAAGCTAAGGAGCTGCTGTGCGGTGAGGAGCTGTCTGTGCAGGATGTGGCAGAGCAGGTGGGGTACCGGGATCTCAAATACTTTTCCAGATTGTTCAAAAAACTTACCGGTGTGAGCCCGTCAGATTATAAGAAACTTTACAAGTAGGTGATACCATGTGGCCGTGGACGGACTGGAAACTGCGGCGGGCGCTGCGGCGCTACCGGCGGGAGCGGGACCTGGAGGCCGTTTTGCAGATGGACTGGCACCGGGATTTGGATCTGAGCGCATTTTTCACAGATGTGGAAGAGCGGCTTCACGGAGAGGAGATCACCAGACTGCGGCAGAAACAGGCGGAATATCTGGCGCTGCAAAACCAGATCAACCCCCACTTCCTCTATAACGCCCTGGAGGCCATCCGCACAGACGCCCTGCTGGCGAACTGTCCGGATATTGCCGAGACCACGGAGGCTCTGGCGACCTTTTTCCGATACACCATCTCCAATGTCCAGGAGTATGTGACCTTTTCAGATGAGCTGGACAATGCGGAAAACTACTTTACCATCCAGCGCTGCCGATTCGGTGACAAAATCTCTCTGGAACTGGAGCTGGAGAACGAGCGGCTTTTGGAAGTGCGGATGCCGAAGCTCATCCTGCAGCCTCTGGTGGAGAACGCAGTATCACATGGGCTGGAGGGCAAACTGGGCCACGGCACGGTCCGCATCATTGTGGAAAACAGCGACCGGACATTTTTCCTGCGGGTGCGGGACGACGGCGTAGGGATGCCGGACGAACAGGTGGAGCGGCTCAACGCGCAGTTCGGCGGAGTTGGGGGCGCGGATATGACCCAGCCGTGCGGAGGAATCGCCCTGCGGAATGTCAACAGCCGCATCCGGCTCATGTTCGGAGAGGACTACGGCCTGCATTTGTTCAGCGCCGCGGGCGTTGGCACGGAGTGCTGCGTGACGCTGCCGCTGCGTTTCCGGGAGGCGTAGAACCGTGAGAGAGGAATTGATCCGGGTGGAGAACGGCTGCTTCCGCAGGGAGGACGAATTCTACCGTTTTGAAATCTCCATTTCCCGGGGGGAGTGCATCGGGGTCTATGTGGACGACCATTTTACCTCCGGCACCGCATATCTGGACCTGTTCAAGGGCGGCACACACCTGGAGCGGGGACGGGCCTTTTCCTGCGGCCGTCGGGTGGGCCCGCTGGAACTGGAACGCTGGATCCTGCAAAACGCCAGGATCGTGAACTGGCACCGGTTCCATTCGCAGGAGCTGACGGTGCGGGACTTCCTGCTGGCGCTGGACCGTCCGGCCGGCTGGCCGCAGAGATGGGGCGCGGTCCGGCGCCTGCACAGTCCGGAGAGCCAGGAGATCCGGCAGCGGATGGAACTGCGTGTGCCGCTGGAGAGCCGGCTTGCCGACCTCTCCCTGCTGGATTATTACCGCCTCTGTGTATTTCGGGTGTGGTTCTGGCGGGGAGAGCTGCTGGTCCTGGACCGGATCACAGAAATCCTGCGGCGGCGGGATGTGGAAAAACTGATGGAGTGCGTACAGCTGCTGCTGCGCCAAGGGACGGCGGTATTCCTGCTGGATCTGGACGAGACATTCATGTACCGCTACTGTGACCGGATCGACGTCATCCGGGACCGCAGGACCTGCTATCGGCTTTACCCGGAGGAGTACGGGGAGCAGCTCTATGCAGTTCTGGGCTGGAAGCCCCGGGACCGCGGAGCGGAGCATACAGAGTGCCGCTGGGAAGACAAGCAGGTGCTGCGGCTGGAGGGTCTCACTTTTCCGGGAATGGCGCCGCTGACCTGCCAGATTCACAGCGGAGAGATCGCCTACTTCCGGGACGAGAACTACACGGCTGCTGCCAGACTCCGGGAGTGCTTTCTGGGCGGCAGGAACTGGCTGAGTGGGATGCTGTGGCTGAACGGGCAGGCACAGACACATGAAGAGATGACAAAGCAGATCGGCACGGAGATCGGGATTCAGACCGAACGGCCGGACCGTCCCGGCGGTGTATTGTTTGACAACCTCACCGCGCTGGACAACCTGACGACCTGCCTGCTTCCCAAGGCCGGATACCGTCTGGTTCGCCGGCGGGTCGCGGAGAATATTTTGGAGGAGGCCTCCAGATGGTTTCCCCGAGAGGATCTGCTGCGGCCTCTGCGCACTTGGTCCTTACCGGCGCGCCTCCGGTTCTCCTATTTCAAATGGTATCTGCTGAATCCGCAGCTGCTGGTCTGCTTTTTTCCCTTTTCCGGGCAGGAGACGGCGCATCATGAACTGATTATCGACCTGCTGGTTGCCTGCGCAGAACGCGGGATGGCGGTTTGGGTCATCTCCTCCAACATTGACGCGATCTGCGAAAAGACGGAAAACCAGGAATTTCTCCAGCGCCTGCGAACCATCAACTGACTTCCATGGAAAACCGGCGGCAGACTTGTGGCACAAAGACCTCCTTTTTCCTCCATCCAGCATTTTTTGCTGCAGGACGAAAGGCATCCGCAGAATTTTGCATGGCGCGGCAGTTGCCCGCCGGTGTCGGCACATGCCCGTTGGCGGTGCCCCGGCCCGCCATGCAGCGCTATTCATGGGTTTTATCCCCATTTCAGATACCCGCCGAAAAGCGTTTAGCTGCCTTGCGGCAAGCCGGACGCTTTTCTTTTTCCCCAAGCGGGTGAGAAATCGTTCCCAGAACCACCTTCCCAAAGACCAGCAGGGCGGATTGCAGCTGCCGTAATACTGCTCCCAGCACACTGCGTACACCTGCCACCCGGAAGCTGCAGGCGCCGCTCTCATAGATGGGCGCCCGCACCATCTCCCAGGGCGGAGTGACAGAGGAAAAGGTCTGGTTCTCCCTGGTGGTGGTCAGTGTGTCCGGTCCCATGGGAGCAGATCCACATTTTTATCCCTCCGCCAGTGAGATCCGGATACAATACCGCCACATGGGATGTGGGGGCCTGAAGCCCGCGTACTTTGGCGCAGTGCCCTCGTTCTTCTGGCGCCGGTTGTTGGACCAGTTCACCGCCACAGCGCCGCCCTGACGGAGCGTGATGGTCCGACCGCTCTGTGGGATCACCAGGAAGGGAGCCTGTCCCACAGCAAAGTTAAACCGGAGGGCGGTGCTCTCTGCGTCGGGAAGGCGCGCCACGGTAAGGCCATTCGCGTTTTCCACATTCTGGCCACCGTTGAGAGCCACCAGGGCAATGCCGGCACGGCCGGGAGGAGCAGCCCTGGCATACATCCCACGTCCGCGTTCTGTGCCGGTTCAGTGTGATGGTGATTGATGGATATGGAGAGCTTTGCTTTTCGCTCCGGTCTGCTCCACCTCCACATCGGCCCGCGCTCCCTGTAGTCGATGCCGGAAGGCCCCTCGTCCGTCAGGGCGTTCACCATCAGCGGCTGGATGCCGCCGGTGAAGGAGATGTCACCATTGTCCCAGGGGTCGGCCGGATTATAAAAGCTGTCCCGCTGTTTCTCTGCGATGTCCCGCTCTGTAAAGTAGGCAGCCTGGACATGGGCCAAGTATTTTTCGATGTCCAGGACCAGTTTCAGCTCCTCCGGAGTGTAGTTCCCCCATCCACGGTGATCTTCTTATCTGTAATGAGATTGCCCCGGCTGTCCACCAGTCCATGGAACTCCAGCATGCGGTTGCGCATCAATCAGCCTCCACCGCGGCGTAGGCCGGGGGCAGCAGCGCCAGCGGGAGGAGATGGGGAACGGCTGGCCTGGCTGGCCCCTCAAGTTTACACGGGCCATTCCGCCATCAATTCCATTCCGCAGAGCACGGCCGCTGCCGCGCAGCGTCAATGTCCGGGGTACTTGCCGCTGGCGCAGATCCGCCTCCGGGGCCTCGGCCAGCTCCTCCCGCTGCACTGGTTTAAAGAGATATTGAATGGGGTGGCCTGATAGCCCGCCTTCAAATATGCGTTGCTGCGGTGGTGATAAAAAAGACTCCCGCCCTCTCGTCCCAGGACCGCAGCTCCCAGGCAAACTCCATGCCGCTCTTGCCAGCCATACAGATGTCCAGACAGAACAGGTTGAACCACGCCCCCTTCCGCATCGTGGCTTCCAGATTCTCCGTGCTGGAAAAGGGCCTCCCCTCGTGCTCCACGTTCCGTCCCCGCAGGATATCCTCCTGTATGGCGCAGATTCCTCCCTGCATGGGTGCCGAAAGAGTCCGCAGCATACAGCAGGTCGATGCAGAGGAGAAATTGTGCCCGTCAAATGGGTCAAAAACAGCGTCAAATTTACCGCCACGCCAGACTACCCCAACGCCATTTACATCTGCAACACCAGCGGGCAGACCTACAGTCTGGTGACGATTCTGGAAGTGGACGAATAAAAGGGAAGCCCCCCGGAAATCCGGGGGGCTCCGCTTTGCTTGAGAAACTTTTGAAGCTATACTGCTTAGTCAGCCTGGCTGAGATTTACAGTATACTCCACAGAAGCGCCACTGCCAGCGTTCTCAACCGTGACAGTAATCACGATGGGAGTAGGCGTCAGATCGCTCACATTACCCAGCTTCGGAGTCAGCTGAGCAGCTGCCGCAGCTGCATTAGTACCCTTATCAATCCGCTCGGCAGATCCATCCGGGAAAGTAATCAGGATGGAGTTATCCTCCAGCAGATCTTCTGCCAGAACAAACAAGCCAGTGCCGCTTACATCGGTCCAATCAGATACGGTATTGTTGAGAACAATGTTCAGAGTGTCGCCGCTCCGAGTGATGGTCGCACCAGTGGGAGTACCAGGATTATAGGCATCCACAATGTCCGCGATATCTTCCTCAGTCATGTAGTTGGAAACACTCCTCACCATGATGGCCTCGGTCGCCTCGATCTCATAGGTGTCGTTGGCAGCCGCGCGGACCAGCTCACCGTTCACGGTGTAGTCGCCAGCGGTGGTGAAGGTCAGCTCCACAACCTCACCGTCGGCAATGTAGTCGCCGTCGGAAACGGTCTTGCCGTTGACCTCGGCGGACACATCGGAGGTGATCGTGCCGTCAATATCCAGCTCGTAGGCGGTGACAAACTCACGGTCCTTGTTGGTGTTGCTCACAGTCACCTTGCCGGTGCTGGGAACGGTCAGCAGACCTCTGTTGCTGCCTCCAATGAAGCCATCGGGATTCTCATTGATGTCGAAGTAGTTGCCAGCGGGAATGTTGGTCAGATTGGCGGCATCACCCTTGTCGGGATAGCTGACAACCTCGCCGTCAATGCTGATGGCCACGACCTCGATCTGAGTGAAGTTCACGCGGTACATGTCGCCGTTCTCCAGGGTGACATAGCCCATGAACTTGTTCAGGCGATCCACGGGAGCGCCCAGCAGGTCCTCGATGGCGGCCTTGATCTCGCTGTCGCTCATGGACTTCTCATAGTAGCGCAGCTCGATCCCCTTCGTAGTCGGATTCCAGGAAGCGGGCAGGAACTCACCCTCGGGAACCGTGGGATTGCTCACATCAGAGCCAGCCTTGGCTTTGTCGTTGATCACGATGCTGGTGGCCACGCCGTTATCCAGGATCGCGCTCACCTCGACCACGCCGGTGCCGAAGGTGCCCTGGGCATTCATGTCGCGCAGAGCCTTCTCCAGGCCGTTGTAGCCGGTGTAGGAGTCATCCACATCATCAAACTCGTTGCCCTTCTTGTCGGCCAGGGACAGAACCACCTTCACCTCGGGAGACACGGAGAAGCCCTTGGTGGCGTTCCGGTCGGTGTACAGGGTGCCGTTCTTGAAGGTCAGCTTCTCAACAGTGTTGGTGTCGGACAGCAGGACGGTGTCGAAGTCCTCCACGGCGTCCTCCACGTCCTCGACCTCGTCGACGAACTTGTCAGCAGCCTTGGAGAAGTCGATGGCCTCGACCTTACGGACATTGCCGTCAGCGTCATACTTGACCTCGAACCACTCGCCCTGAGCCATCTCACCCTGGTTCTTGGAGGCGTTGCCGATCCACTCCAGGGAGTCGCCGACCTCGGAGATCTCCACGAGCTCGCCGTTGACGACCACCTCGCGGGTCCAGGTCCACTCGGTCTCATCGTCGTAAGCCTCGCGGTTCACGTTGCTGCTGGTGACATAGACGTAGTTGGAGGAGGTGCCCTCGTTCTCGCCGATGGTGACAGCGGCGATCACATAGCCGTCATCATTGTAAAGGGTGTAGATCTCGGCGGCAGGAGCGATGTAGTTGCCATCCTTCTTGAGGTCCTCCATCACCAGGTTGACGTTCTTCACGCCGGTGGTGACGGACTCCACGTCGTCCACGATCTGGCGCTGATCGCCGCCAGTGGTATCCTCGACCTCAACGTTCTTCAGTTCCACGTTCAGGTAGACGGAGTCGTCGTTGCCGTAGACGTAGCTGCTGTTGTTGGCGGCCTTCAGGGACACGTGCTTCTTATCGATGGTAGCGCCATTGCTGCCCACATCCTGGGCATACTGGGCCACATCGGTGTCATCGTCGATGACGTTCTTGGAGGTGGACACGGCCACTTCCTTCAGGGTGTACACGTTGTCGTTGTTGACCGTGTAGGTGCACCAGGTGTTCAGCTGAGACAGGTTCTTGCCAGTGGTGTCGATGTCGCTCTTGGTCATGTTCACGGTGACGGTATCCATGTTGCCGTCCATGAAGATGACGTTGGCGTCAGCGTTCCGCACAGACAGGTTGCTGTTCTTGCCGTCGATGCCGGTCAGGAACACGTACTGGTCGGGATCCTCGTTCTGCTCAATGCCGATCATGTAGCCGTAGGCGTCCAGGATCACATTGTAGGTGACGTCCTTCATATTGGCGTCGTCATACTGATCCAGCACTTCCTCGTCATACATGACGGTGTCGGCGTAGTCATACTGGGTACCGCCGGCGGTAACATACTTCTCCAGGCGGAAGTTGGAGATGCTGGTGTCGGACAGGACCTCGGGAGCGTTCATGGTCTGGATCACGCCCTGGGCGATGGTCACCAGGAACAGGTCGTTCTCAGCCACTTCCTCGATGGCGAAGTCCTCGCCGTCCACAGAGATGGTCTGCTTCTGGGGCTTATCCTCGTCAGCGGACTTCATGTAGACGGGCTTGCGGCTGGTGCCGTTGTTGTCCACATAGTAGACATCCAGGTCCACGTCGTCGTTCTTCTCGTCGTAGTCCTCGGCGGCCTTGGCCAGATAGGTGTTGATGATGGCCACGGTGATCTCGTCGTCCTGGGTGTCCAGGAACACCTGGGTCAGCACGCCGTTGCCGGTCCGGCCGATGGTCTCGTCGTTCTTCTTCACCATGTCGGCCTTGCCGAAGGCGGCATCACCCAGATTCTCATCCTCGCCGTCCACATAGACGAACAGGGTGTTGTCATCAATGGCGGTCTTGCCCAGCAGGTTGTACAGGTCCTCGCCGGTGACCTGGGTGGTGTACTCGGCCACCATCTTGTCGAAGTCCACATAGGTGCCGATCTCGGCCTTCTTCCAGGTCCAGGTGTGGGCCGGACGGCCGAAGTCGTCGGTGGTGTCCTTCAGAGCCAGGTCGGGCTGATACTTCTCAGCGAACTCAACCGTCCAGCCGTTCTTCACGTTGTCGGTGGCGTCGTTGATAGAAGTGGCAGCGTCGTGGATGTTGCTGGTCACGTAGGTGGGCTTGGAAGCGCCGATAGCAACAGTGGCGCCGTTGACGGTGACGTCGGTGCCCTTGTTTTCATACTCCACCAGGGTGGCTTTCAGAGCGTTGACGGCATACAGGCAGGCCTCCTCACGGGTGGCGGCACGGGTGCCAACAAAGTTCTCATTGCCCTTAGTCAGACCGGCCTCGATGGCGCGGGAGGCCACATTGACGGTCCAGTTGGTGCCGGTGAAGCCCTCGATGGCGCTGTCATAACCCAGAGCGCCCAGCAGCATCTTCAGGAAGGCAAAGCCAGTCAGGGTGCCGGTGGGACGGAAGGTGCCGTCGGCGTAGCCGTCGATCAGCCCCCGCTCCACACAAAAGGCGATGTAGCCTGCAAAGGAACTGCCTGCGGGCACGTCCTTAAAGGGTGCCGCAGAGGTTCCCAGGGACTCGGCAGTGGTCTTGCCTAGGATCATGCAGGCGATGATCTTGGCAGCCGCCTGACGGGTCAGGGTGCCCTGGGGACGGAAATCACCGCCGGCATAGCCGTCGATGATCCCCATTTCGGACATCACGTTGACAGCTTCTGCATACTGCTCACCAGAAAGCTCACCGCTGTCTGTGAAGTCCTTGGCACCGGCGCTGACAGTGACCAGAGACATGGTCATCACCAGAGCAAGCACCAGAGAAAGGAACTTCTTCATTGGGATTTCTCCTCCTTTTGAAATTTGCGGTGGTCCGCCGCGGCCTCCGGGCCCATTCGATGCCTCCGCCGGCGCTAGCCCTGCCGGCGCATTCGCCGAAGAGTCGCATCCGCCCCGGCGTCCCCGCTGAGGCAACTCTATCCAAACTTCTCTAAAAAGTCCACAGTTTCAGCCCGTTTTTAATCCAAACGAAAACTTATAGACGCAATACGTTTTGAATTTGTTATATTTTGTAACCTTGGTGCAGAGAATAAAAGAGGCGGCAAAGCCCTTCGCCGCCCCTCATTGAATCTGCTTCTGCCCAGGCTGCTTCGCCAGATAATACCGCTTTTCAAACTGCAGCAGCCGGCCGTCCTTCACCATCCGCCGCAGGATGCCCGCCGTCTTGCGCTTTCCGACGTGCAGGAGCTCCGCCACATCCTGGCAGTAGGCAAATCCCGCCTCCTGCAGATAGGCTGAGATCACCTCCCACTGCTTTTCCTCCGGCACCACTGTTCCGGGGAGATAGTATTTCTTGCCCACCTGCTCCAGCTCCCGCCGGCCAACCAGCCGGCGAAGGCGGAGATATGCCGCAGTGTCCGACAGATTCAGCAGCGCCATCACATCCCGCCGGGTGATGCTGCCATGGGCCCGGGTCCACTCCAGCAGGGTCTGGTCGTCCTCCCGCTGTCCGCCTGCCGCCCGGATGTCCCGGAGCGTGATATTTTCCAGACCTCCCCGGATCAGCGCCGTCTGCACCACCTTGGACAGCCGGGCCAAATCCATAGGCCGCCGGGACTGGGGGGAGAGCAGCACATGGGGATCCTCCCCAGGGGAGCGGACCTTCTGCACTTTTTCCAGCAGCCGCCGCACGGCATTGGTCAGCAGCATGTCCCGCTCCGGCAGATGCAGCAGCCCCCGCTCTAAATCCACCTGGTCCCAGGTGAGATTCACCAGCTCCTTGCCCTGCACGCCCATTTGCCAGCTCATCCACAGAGCAATGCCCGCGGCGGAGCTGTCCTCCTTTTGAAGGACCTGCCACAGACGGAATTCATCGAATTGCTGCCCTGCCTGTGTTGAACGCTTTTTGTGCGGGGTGTCCCCGGCAAAGCAGGCTTGGAAGGTGGAGACCGACAGACCGCTGACCCGGACGGCATAGGGCCAGTCGTGCTGCTCCAGCTGGCGGAAAAAGTAGTCCCGCCGCAGATCTTTCAATTGGAGCTGAGGCAGGCCTCCCGCAGTCAGGGCATTTCTGGCAATGCGGGAGACGGACTCCGGCCGCAGAGGTTCCCGGAACTTATCGGAGATCACCACATAAGGAGACACCGCGCCGCCATTTTCGAAGCGGGCAGCGAGGCATCCGGCAGTCTCTTCCTCCAGCGGGACCGTCCGGTCCTCCAGAAACAGACTCCTCTCCTGGAAATCCACTTGGGCCCATTTCAGGGCGACGATCTCCTCCCGGCTGAGCCCCTGAAGCCAGGCCAGGCGGAGGATGAGCCCCGGCAGGTCCTCCGGATGCTGGTGCAGGAGCTGGCGCATATTCTGTTCATCCGGCTGGCGGAACTCGTTTCGCATAATGCCTCTCTTGGCGGGCGGCGGCAAAAGGTTATCCTTATGTAACAAATCAGAAGAATGATTTGGATTTCCGGATAACGCAAACGCTGCCCTCTCCCAGCCAATGGCTGGAAAAGGGCAGCTACCTTTTATCATCCTTCACCGCTTCCGCAAAAACTAAGTATATTACACTTAGAATTATAAGCATAACATTTCGTTTAAGTCAAGCATTATTATGCGTAAACTGATGATATTATATTGAGGAGTATATCATCATGCAGGGAAAGAAGCCGCTGAACATCGCAATCGGAAGACGGATCCAGCAGTCCCGGGAGCAAGCTGGGCTGACGCAGGAGGAACTGGCAGAGCGGATTGACCGTTCCACGCAGTTCATCTCCACAATCGAGCGGGGGTTGGCCGGCCCCTCTCTGGAAACTGTGATTCATCTTTGTGAAGTTCTCGGAACCTCCACAGAGTGGATCCTGCGGGGCAGGGCCCTCCTTCCGGACTCCAATCTGCTGGCAGCCTCCGTTATGGAAAAACTCTCCGGGCTCTCCCCTGCCCAGCTGCTTCTGGTTGACCGAATGACCAGCGATCTAATCAAATTGCTGCAAATGAAGGAGAGCGGTGACGAATGAGCTCCTCTCCCTCCAATATGGAGGAATTGATAGACGCATCGCCTTCCCCGCAACACCGCTGCATGAAGTTCACAGGCCGGCTGCAAAGTCTATGGCCGTTGGCCTGTCAAGATAAGACCGGGAGCCATTCTCCGGTGTTATGCCCCCCGGAGATCATCAGTCCGGAAGTATATCCCATCGGCCAGCCGCTCTTTACAAACGCTTCCTTACACAGAATGCCGAAACATAGAATTCCTTAGAACAAGAAACGCTCAGATGGGTGCATAGAAGCAGCTCCTCCAGCTTACAGCGTGATCCGTACAGCAAAAGCCAGCACCGGACAGGAAATATCTTGCCCGGTGCTGGCTTTTGTGCTTCTTTACTATCTCTGCTTGAGGTGGGTCTGTCAGAACCATGTTGTCTGTCCGCAGCAGCTCTGCCCGGCTTTTTCAGGGCCTTTCGCCCGGGTCTTCACCAGAGTGCTCTTATCGGATGCCTGTTCCCATTTCTGGTACATATCTGATGGTATGCCATCTCTCACATCAGCCATCTGCTCATGTCCGCCATTATTCACGCTCCGCCTTGCTATGCGGCTGAAGAGCCGTGGGATGCTTTGCCTCAGAATACGCCCTGCTCCATCATGGCCTCAGCCACCCGCTTGAAGCCGGCGATGTTGGCGCCTGCCACCAGGGTGCGCCGGAGTGTAAACCGGCGCCTTTTGATCTTGTGCCCACTCTGGCTGGAGTCTGCAAAAGTATTCCTGCTCTGATGGCGGCAATGCAGCCCCCCTTTCAGGACGGCAGTTCTTTTCTGCCCAGAAATAATGAAACAGGCCGTCGGCTGCAGCCGGCGGCCTGTTTTCAGTTTCTCCGGTTATTGATACAGCTTCGGGATCCGAAAGCTCTGCTCGCCATTTGCCTCATCCGTCACGGTTCCGGCCGGGAAGTAAATCACCGGATTTCCCTCCTCGTCCACCTCGAACTTCGTGGTCCCGCCGATGGTCACATAGTCGCTCAACGGCGTGTTGTCCTCAATCGGGAAGTAGCGGACCTCCGGGTCCTTGTCCATGCGGTTGGCCATCTGCATCGTGATCGTCTCCGTCAGGTAATTCACATAGTCCTCTCCCAGGAGCTCCTCCAGCGTGACGTCCTCCTGCTGGGCAGACGGTTCTTCCGTCTCCGGCGCAGCCGCCGATTCCTGCGGCGGAGTCTCCGGATCCGTCCCCTCACTCTCCGTGGTAGACGCGCCGCAGGCAGTGAGAAGCAGCATACAGAGCAGCAGTGTGAGGAGCGTGGAAATCTGCATCCGATTCTTTTTCATGATGAATTCCTCCATTCCATATTCATCCGCAGCACCCGTCCGGGCGCCTGTTCCCTTTTGATACCGATACCATAAGCCCTGTTTCCGGCAAAGCAGCCGCAAAAAGGCATCATTGTTGCATCATTTCCCTTCTGCGGCACGGGAGGCCGGTTCCTTCCCGGAGAGGTCCCACACAAATCCCATCAGCTCCACACTGACGCGCCCGCTGCGGCCCTCCACCTTCCATCTGGGGCCGGGCCGTACTGTCAGATCTCCAGCCTGAGACCTCTGCGGAAGGCCTGTCCAAGCGCTTCCGCCGTGCCCAGGGAACCCCTTGCCGAGCGGAGTGTGGAGTCGATCCACACCGGCAGCCCCGTGCCCTTGTCCACCATCATCCAATGGTCATCCCGGTGCTCCGGGCCGCCCCGCAAATACAGCATACCGGCGGCCAGACTGCCGTCGGCCTGGATATACACCACGCCGCCTCCGCCTGGGCCTTGCTATGCTCCTCCGTCTGTTCCAGCAGTTGGGTGGCGGAATAGGCGTCCAGCTCCGGATACCGGATGGTCCTGCCCAGCAGCTCCAGCTTTTCCGGCAGCGACGCCTCCCCCGCCGCCAGCCGCCTTTTGCCCCCTGCGGAAGAGCAGGTCAGTAATTTATTCCCACAATGGCCAGTCTGCCATCGACAACACTGAACACCACATTGGGCCTGCCGCTGGCGGACAGGGCAAATCCTGCCTTGCTGGGGGCCAGTCCCCCCGGGGTCCGCCCCGGCGATCTCAGAGACCAGCTCTTCTGAGAAGATCCGGTCCGCTTCCAGTGCGATCAGGTCCTCCCGGGACTCCACAGATTCCCCTCCATCGGAAAAGCCGATGTACAGCGGATACGACGCCAGGTCCGCCAGCGCCTCCAGATTCTTTTCCGCCACTGCGGCCTGGATCTGCTCTGCAAATGCTGTAACAGCCTCCGTATCTATGGAAAAATTATCTGTATACTGGGGCGCTTCCGTATCCGCACCGTCCTCCTCAGGGGTCCGGCCCCCATCTTCTCCAGCGGTCTCCTCCGCGGGCTGCTCCGCCTGCGGAGAGCTGCCCCCCTCCGGCGAGGTACTGCCGCTCTGGCCGCAGCCTGCGAGGGACAGGCACAGGAGCCCTGTTAATGCCAAGAAAATGAGCTTCTTCTGCATCGTTTATGATCCTTTCCTCAAGATGTTTGCCGGCGTCATCCTCTGTGGGACTCCGGCTGTCTTATAAGACGCCCCAAAGGGCAAAAAAGTTTTGGCGGCCGCTTTTCCTCTTCCACCTCCGGAGGATCACGCCTCCGGAATGTCGCCGGCGCGACCGCTGGCCACGAAGAGTCCCGATGCGCCATCGGAGGCCGTCAAAAGGCCGTGGGAGAGGCAAATGCCTCTCCCACGGCCTTTGGGGAATCAAATTCTGCCAGAGTACGCGCTTACTTGGTCACCTCGCCGCCGGGGGCAGAGTGAGCCGTAGACCAGGCGTGCTCCAGAGCCGCCCAGTCGCGCTGTTCCAGCTTCTCCGTCCACTTCTCGACCTTGTCACCGCTGACGGTCACCCAGGTGTAGTCGTGGCTGTTGGTCGCCTCCTGCATGTCGGCATAGAACCAGTCCTCCGGATTGTTGTCGGGCCAGGTGATCATCTCGTCCTCGTCCAGCAGCCGATCCTCATCCGGGCTGCGGCCCAGGGCGCGGTTCACGATCACGCAGGCCTGTGCCCGGGTGATGTTGGTGTTGGGGCGGAAGGTCCCGTCATTAAAGCCCTCGATCAGGCCCACGCGGGCTGCCGCCTCTACGTACTCGGTGTACCAGGCGTTAATATCCACATCGGTGAAGTATCCCTGGTAGTCCTCCCGGGTGGTCTCGAAAAAGCCCACCGCGATCTTGGCAAATTGGGCGCGGGTGATCTTGGCATAGGGCCGGAAGGTCCCGTCCGAGAACCCGTCGATGATGCCCATGTTGGTCAGGGTGGAGATGGCGTTGTTGCACCACAGGTCGGAGCTGCAGTCCGTGTAGTCGTTGACCTGGCTCCAGTACTCCTCCCGGGTGTCGTCCGTCAGCAGGCGGAAGAAGATGGTGGCCACTTCGCCCCGGGTGATGGTGCCGTAGGGCTGCAGCGTGCCGTCGGAGTAGCCGATGATATAGGAGTAATGGTCCTCCGTGTTCAGGGTGGGCCGGCTGCCGCCTCCACCGCCGCCTCCGGTGCTGCCGCCGCCCCCGCTGCTCTCCTTCTCGTACACCAGCACGAAGGGAGAGAAGCTGCCGGCAGTGAAGACCAGATGGTCGCCGTCGCGGGTAGCTTGGATCTTTTCCACAGTATGCGCGGTACCAGCCAAGTCGCCTGTGTCGCTGGCGCTCTCACGGTCCATGCCGGTATAGTGTACCAGGTAGAACGCGCCGTCCTCGTCGGCGTCGGCGGGCATGGGCCAGTAGATGGTCAGCGCCTGCTGGTTGCCCAGGGTTACCACGGTGTTGCCGTTCTGGGTGTCCACCAGGTCCAGATAGGCCATCTCGTACTGGGGGGCGGATAGCGTGTTGTCCGTGGCCGCGACTTTTGCAAGGGCGTCAGCGCCCATGGCGGCGTCGAACGCGTCGCTGTTGGAGACGCTGTCCACTAGCAGCTGCACGCGGCCGGGATCCACCTGGACCTCACTGTCATTGACATAATAGGTCACATTGCCGTTGTCAACGGCAGTGATCTGGTTCGCGTCCACAGTGTCGGCGCTGGTCACGATCTCGTTGGTGGAAGTGCCCTCGTCTGTGACGCTCTTGACCAAGAGATGGCCGGTACCGATATCAACGCTGCAGACGAGCGTATCACCGCCGGCGGAGAACACCGCCTGAATCTCGCTCTGGTTCAGACCGCCGTCGTAGATGGTCATCTCATAGTTGGCAGAAACAACGCCCTCTTCCATTCGGATGTTGTCGGTAGTGATGATGTTGCCGTCATCTGTGAACTGGAGCCGGACCTTGACGCCTTCATTTTCACCCTCGATTTGGTTCGGGCTCAGGCTATATACATAGCGGCTCACGTTGCCGGTTGCATCTCTCGAGTAGACGCCCTGGTCCATCAGATCCCAGCGGCGGATCGCCGCACCAGTCTCCTGGTCATAATAGTAGAAGCTCAGGTAGTCCGCCAGGTTTGCAGCCTGCGTCAGGTCCACGCCATGGCTGGTGAGCCACGCTTCCACAGAGTCGGGCAGATCGATGTGATAACCCGGCTCCGGCAGGCCCTGTTCCGTGCTGCCGACAAAATCGCCCGCATCGTCCAGCACACCGCTGTATCCGGTTCCGCCGGTGTAGATCACAATGTCCGCCGGCGTGATGGTGATGGCATAGGGCTTCACCTCCACGGGGTCCGCCGGGACCTCCACCGGGGGATCCTCCGGATGTTCCGTGTCCGTGACTACCACGGTGTTCACGATCTTCTGGTTCACATCGTCCAGTGAGGTCTGATAGCTGGCGTACAGCGTTGCATAGGTCCAGCCTTCGACAATAACCGGATTGGTGACCGTATTGCCCTCCTCATCTGTCAGCGTCACACCTTCCAACTTGTCAGTCACATCCAGGGTCAACGTCTCATCCGTCATGCTGGCAATGGTGATGGACCAAGTGATGGGATCGCCCACGGTGACAGAGGTCTGATCCGGCTCTTTGATCACCATAAAACGGCCGTCTCCGGGATCGGGCTCGGGCTCTTCGGGAGTCGCCTGGAAATCCCAGCGCCCGTACAAAGTGGTGTCGGCATCGATGGCAGAAATCGTTCCGCCGTAAGGGACACCGACTTTGTCATACCAGCCGATAAAATACCAGGTCCCCTGCTCGTCTGAAACCTGCAATTCACTGGGCGGCTGAATGGTGTAATTGCTGCCGGCAGCCAGTGTTTCCGTTTCAGGCAGTTCCACGCCCTCCGGGTGATCGCCGGCCCACGCATAGGTAACCGTGACCTGGGTCGGCACGACCCCTGCGGGGTGGAAGGTCACAACAAAGAGATCCCAATCCTCTACCGGGTCTCCGATCTTCGGAGCATCACAGTCCTCATAGTTGCAGGTCCAGCTGGGATCCCCATAGCCTGTATCAGGTGTTGCCTCCAAGATATCGCCTTCGGCCAGGCGATACTTGCCATCTGCATTAACCTCCACGATTGCCGTGTAGGTGGTCTGCTCATTGCTGAACGTGCCGTTTTCCGCAAGGAAAATCACCGAGATGGTATTCCCCGGCTCCTCTCCAGCTTTCTGGAACTTCGCTGTGAAGGTGGTGTCCTCGTCGTAGGGCAAGCCTGCCAGGGACTTCATTCCCGCGTTCGTGTCAGTTCTATGATAGTAGTCATCGGTCCACTCCACGAACTCACAGCCCTCTTCTGCTGTCGCCACAGCTCCCGTCGGAGAGGCCATGCCGGTCGTCTGGTCTCTGGTGACGACTTCTTTCTCCAGGCTTACAAAGCCCATAGCGTGATCGGCACTGACATAGGTGAAGACAATCTGGTCCTTGTCGGGGGTCCCGTCGGGTTCGTCGTCGGGACCCAGCTCGTCGATGTCATAGTAGACGTCGATGGAGTTATGGCCTGCTTGGAGAGTCTCACCGTCTACAATCTCGACATCGTTCAGTTCCGCCCGGTCAAAGATGTATGTGCTACCGTTATAAGACGTACGGTCAGTGTTATACAGCCCGCTGACCGGCGTGCCTGCCGTGGACGGCCTATCCTTGGGATCGGTCTCTGTTTCTTCATTCCCATCTCGGTCCACATAATGGTACACGACAGTGTATGTGCACTCGTCGGGCGTCACCGTGCCGTCGGTGGTTGCGGTGAAGACAACGTTGTGCTCAGGCATGTAGAACAGGCCTTCAATAATGTCGCTTTCCTGAAGGTCATTTGTAGTCCATTCAGTAGCGTCTTCTGCCTGCTTCTTGATTACAACGGTTTCCCCGTAGGTGTAGGACTCTGGTTCAGCGTAGAGAGTCCCGTCCAGATAATAGGTTACGGTAAATTCCCGTTCTGTGCGCGTATACTCCGCTCTATACGTAATGTCCCCGGTTACAGTATCCGCTATTTCAGGAGACCATCCGGTAAACTCATACGAATAAAGTTCGCTGGGTTCTTTAGTCGGATCCTCAATTCTCGGTGTCTTATCGCCGTAAGCCAGCCCGGGAAATACGGTCTGGGGACTTGTTGTTGTGCCGCCATTCAAGTCGTAAGTCACCGTATAGCTGTTGAGCTGAGAGAAGCTGCCCTCGATCACAACAGCATGATCGGGCATTGTAAATGAACCTCCACTCAGCGCAACATCTTCAGAATACCAGCCGCTGAAGCGGTAATCTGTGACATCCGGCATCTTTGCCAGTTCCACAGTCTCACCGTACTTGCAGGTCTGTTCACCCGGCACTTCCGGCGCACCCGCAGGGACTGTACCTTCATACTCATACGTCACTGTGTACTCGTTCCGGTCGTAGTACAGCTTCAGCACCAGCGTGCCGTCCTCGGCGATGATACCGGAGGAATTCGAACGGCTTTCATTATAAGTGAAGCCTTCGTATTCCTTGATTTCAGCAGTGGCAGTATCTCCGACAGTACCAGAGGGTGTCAATGTATCAGCTGCAACGATCGAGTAGTTATCATCTTTCAAATTCTGCTGATAGTACTCTACCCGATAGCTGGCCGTGGAGGACTTCCACTGGGCGTACAGGGTCACATCGGTGTTTTTGATAGTGATGGCACTCCCCGCCGCATAAGGCGTTCCGGCGCCGTTCTTCTCGGTGTTCCACCCGGTAAACTCATACCCCGGCCGGGTGAACATGTTTTGGAGCACCATGGCCTCGCCGCCGGTGATGTAGTACTTGGGGTCCGTGACCGTACCGTCGGCATCATCGGCGTTGGCAACATACAACACCTGATACGTCTCCACCGGCGCTTCGGGGGACTCCGTCAGCTCCAGAGACTGATTCGGCTTCTCATCCACCATGTAGCCGCTCAGACCGGCCTTGTGTTCGCCCGTGTCATTTGTCACATAGGTATCGGCGTCGCTCCAGCTGCCGCTCACATCGGGCTGGATAGGGAACGTCAGGACCAGCTTGCCGCCGGACCAGGTGACAGTACCGTCCTGATTGGTGGTCTTCGTCACCGCGTTGGCTGTGTAGTCAAAGCCCTTCACAGTGATGGTCTTGCTGTCGGCATTTACCACAGGGGTAACGCCTGTAAGCGTCTCTGGCTCATACCACGTATAGCTGCCGTCCGCGTCCTGGCCCTTGACCTCCGCATACTGGACCATCCCCCCGTCAGAACTGCCTGTCAGCCCCTTCGGGAAGGTGAAGAACTCCGACAGCGTGTCGGACAGCACCGTGTTCGCGCCGGCCGCCACCTTGGAGGTGCTCACGTTATCGGCGATGGTGCTGAAAGCGTTTTCCAGCTCCTCGGCATCGTCCGCCGCGAAGTAGTAGTTGCCTTCCGTCACGCGGGTGCCAAGATTGCAAAAATTCCAGCTTGCTTGTCCGAACCGATTTGTTGCCGTGGCATTGGGATAGTTGGAAGACACACCGTTCATGTACTTGTTGAAGTTGTCCCGTATATCATCGGGATCCGCATCCTCAAACATACCGATGGTGTACACGGTCACGCCGTTGTTCTTCAAATCGTGGGCCAGATTGACAGCGGTTGCTGCGACATCGTCATCAAAGTCATTGCCGTGGTTGGGCTCACCATCGGTAAAGACCACCACGACCTGCTTGGCGTCCTGCCGGGCGCCGGTCAGCGTCGGATCCTCGACCCACCACTCGCCGCCGTCGTGTCTCCACTGTCCGTCCAGGACGTCCTGCGCAAGGGTCAGGCCGTAGTCTACGCTGGTGGCGCCGGCGGGCTTCAGCGCTTCGATTGCGCCGGTCAGCTGCTGAACGCCCGCCGCATCGACGGTGGTAAAGTCCTTGACGATCTGTGTATAGTTGTAGGCATAATAGTCGTCTTGGCGGTCGTTTCCGACGCTGTCCGCGTAGGAGTCATCCGCAAACTTGACAATGCTGATTCGGTGGGTCACGTCATTGTCTGCACCCGCCGCGTTTTCGGCCACTTGATCAATGAAGCCGTTTACAGCGCTCTGCATGGCCTCCATCTTGGAAGTCGTTATCTCTTGGCGCGTGTAAAGAGTACCTGTCCAAAGGTTGGCATTCTGGTTCCTGCTGGTAGTACCGAGCTGATTCCAGTCCCGGTAAAACCCGCTGCCGGTATAATACCCGATGGAATATTGCCGGTTCCCCCAAGAACCATCACTTTCAGCTTCCACTTCGTAGTAGTTGCCGTCATCATCGCGGAAATAATACGTCGTCCACCGAGACCCGTTGATGTCGCTATACGACCATCTCTGTTCATCAGTGGGGGTATATTCCCACGTGCTCTCTCCCAGGTCATCATCCATCGACCCGGAGACATCCAACACCAGCACAATATCCAGCGGTGTGGTCTTGCTTCCCTTGGTCACCTCGTTGGTGACATAGGCCTCCAGGGTCAGGGAATAATTTCCGTCCTCATCATAGTTGACCGTCTTGTCCACCACGACGCCGTCGTTGCTCTCTGTGTGGACCCGGTCGCTCCCGTTGCCGCCGCCAGGGTCTTCTGCCGCCAGGGCAGCAGTGGGAACCATTGTCAGCATCATACAGAGGACCAGAAATGCTGACAAGATCCGTTTCTTCATCACTTCTCCTCCTTTTATATTTCAGTGATCTTATATGTAAACATCCTTATGGATGGAATGACCGGTTCCCTCCGCCCACCCGGCGGCCAGCTGCTCCGTGTCCAGCATCCGCTCGTAGGACTGCTCCGCCAACAGGCGCACGCCGCGCTCCACCTCCGCCTGGGTAGCCAGATACAGCTTCCGCAGGCACCGGGGCGTTCCCTTTTCCTCCTCTACCCGGGCGTCATGACACAGGGTCTGGATCTCCTCCGTCACCTGGGTCCGGCTCATGCCTTTCCCGTTCCGGGTGCAGAACACCGGCCCCGCCGTCAGGCCCTGCCGCCGGGCGTAGTCCAGCAGCTCCCCCTGCAGACAGGCGGGCAACGGGACGTACCGCCGCTCCCCGCCGGTACGGACCGGCAGG
>OIWN01001308.1_pt1 | contig 19921 bp, 14 predicted proteins | sample 1587591 | NCBI WGS metagenome assembly OIWN01 (sample SAMEA3888901, study PRJEB22519) | human gut metagenome | biome: human gut; feature: human-associated habitat; material: faeces | place: Denmark | collected 2010 | reverse complement strand
TGTATATGGAACTGTCAAAGAAAATCAGCTTGGGCATGGCCCTTGTTATCTCAAGACCTCCGGTATCACATCCGATCAGGATCAGGATCAGCCTCTGGACCACGCCATAAGCTGCGATGATCTCATCTGACTGGGGCAGGGAGGACGCCGCCATATTTGTAAGGGACGCCGCCACGGACAGACAGATCTGTATGACTGCCGTGGGGATACCGATAGCCACGACTGTTTTCAGCATGCTCCACTCCAGGCGGAACGAAGACCGCCGGATCCGGATAACAGACTTTCCGGTTCCATAAAACCAGGCAAGAATAAAAAAGGTAACGAACTGGGAGACCGTGGTCGCCAGGGACGCGCCCTCTACTCCCATGTCCAGGCCCCAGTCAAACATGAATACCGGATCCAGGATCACGTTAAGCAGCGCTCCGGTGATGACTGCCACAGAAGATATTTTTACTGAAGATTCTGCCCTGGCCGCACAGTTCAGGCTCTGGGCCGGCAGATTGGCCAGAGCTGCCACAAACATCCAGAACGCATAATCCCTGGCCAGAGGGAGGGACGCATCCGATGCGCCGAAGGCCCGAATCAAAGGGTCTATAAAAATGATGCCTCCGATACACAGAAGGATACCAATCCCCACAGAGATACCGACTACGGTCGTAACAGTGCGGCTGGCCGCCTCCTTATCACCAGCTCCCAGCTGTCTTCCTGCCAGCACAGACGCGCCGGCAGCAAAAATATTTTCAATGGACACCATGATCAGAAGCAGGGGCACCGTGATCCCAACAGCTGTCAGCGCCGCGTCTGAATTGAGCATACCGATATAAGCCGTATCCACCAGATTATAAACGGCTTTGGCCAAAAGCGCCAAGGTAGCCGGTACGGCCAGCTTTATGATGGACTGGGACGGAGGCAGTTCCCCTAAAACAGAAACAAGTCCTTTCTCCTTCTTCATTCTCCCCCGCTCTCCTGTCTGTCTACTGCACCGTAAAGCAGAATATCGACGGCCTTTCTGCAGCTTTCTTCGTGTAGCTCAAATTCTCTGCCTGAAAAATCCATGATCCTCCGGTCCGCGTTGATAAAATCCTGGAATCTGCGGAACATTTCGATCACCTCCGCCTTTGTGACCTGCGGACGCAGGGACACCGGTTCCAGGACCTGCTCCAGGAGCTGGATATTCAGCAGATCAAATTCCTGCCTTCTCTTCTGGATCTCACTTCTCAGATGCTCCGGCGGCGCAACCACCGCCTCACAGAAAATCCGCTGGTAGACGGGATATTCCCGAAAAAAATCCATTCTCGCGCCGAAATACCCCTCCAGCTGCTCCTCTGCCCCTTTCCCGGCGGAGCAGGCCTCTTTTTTTAAATACTCCGTCAGCAGTGTAAAGCATTCTTCCACACAGGCCAGGAACAGGTCGTCCTTGGTGCTGAAATAATGATAAATGATCCCCTTGGAAATATTTTCAGCGCTGCAGATCGTATTTACCGAGCTGGCTCCATAGCCTTTTTTAGAAAATTCTGCTAAGGCGCTGTCCATAATGCGCCTTCGTGTCTGCTGATTTTTTTCTTCCCGCTTCAATCCCATCACCTCGATATATTATTGACCATGTGGTCTATTTTTGATTGTAACATATATTGACCATGTGGTCAATATTTTCCTTTATGTTCGTGCCAATATGTATACAAAAAAGCTGAAAGGGGACGGCCCCTTTCAGCCTTTTCATTGTATCCTTATATTTTATTGCATTGCCATGTGTCTGTACGCTTATACTGCGGCTTTTTCCCCCAGGCTCCCGGCTTTTTTACACAATTTGGAATAGATCCGTTCCACAAACCATTTTTCCGTGGATCTTCTTTCGATTTCTTCCACACCGATCCATCCGATCTCACTGTTTTCGTCCTCCTTGATCCGCAGCGGAAGCTCTGGATCTGCCTCCAGCAGATAGGTCACGTTCAGATGCAGGTGCGACGGCACATAGCTTCCCCGTTTTTCGTGGCCGTCAACCGTAAGGATCTCCAGGGAAAAAATATCCTCTGTCACGAACCGGACGGCTTCCAGCCCGCTTTCCTCCCGGATCTCCTTCAGCGCCACCGCCTTCAGATCGGCCTCCCCGTCTGCATGGCCCCCAAGCCACGCCCATGACTGATAAATATTGTGGTATGCCATCAGGACCTTTTTCCGGTCCCGGTCCATGACCCACGCGGAGACCGTGATATGGGCGTTCCGGTTGTCCCTGGTCAGGATATGGTCTGCCTGGTCCATCTGACGCAGGATCTCCTCCTTATCCTCCCGTTCCTGTTCATTGAATGGCTCATAGCGGCGGATCTCCTCTCTCAGCTCCATTTCAGTCATAATTCCGCCTCCTCTCCTTATCTTTTTCCCAGTGCCCAGAAGGCCACGGCTGAAGCCGCTGCCACATTGAGGGAATCCACTCCGTGGGCCATGGGGATCATCACCGTATAGTCGCAGTCTGCAATGGTCTCCGCCGCCAGACCGTCTCCCTCGGTCCCCAGTACCACTGCCAGCCGCCCCTCTGCCAGAAGAACCGGATCATCGATGCTCACCGAATCCTTTTTTAGGGCCATGGCGGCTGTCTTAAATCCCAGCTCCCTTAAGACCTCCATCCCCTTCTCCGGCCACGGACACTGCTGCCGGTCAAAAAAGGTCCAGGGCACCTGGAACACGGTGCCCATGCTGACCCGGGCGGCCCGCCGGTACAGAGGATCGCTGCATCCCGGCGTCAGGAGCACCGCGTCCATGCCCAGGGCGGCCGCGGACCGGAAAATGGCCCCCACATTGGTGGGATTCATAACGTTTTCCAGGACCGCCACCCGCCTGGCTCCGGCGCATAGGGAGGCCGCATCCGGCAGCCTCCGCCGCCGCATGACGCAGAGGACGCCCCTGGTCAGCTGAAAGCCCGTAAGCTCCGTAAGGATCCGGGCCTCTGCCGTATAGATGGGGATACCGACGCACCGGGAGACCACCTCTCTGGCCTCTCCCTCCACATGCTCCGGCTCCATTAAAAGGGACACTGGCTCATATCCGGCATCCAGGGCCCGGCTGATGACCTTGGGGCTTTCAGCAATAAAAAGGCCCGTATCCGGTTCGTAATAGTGAAGCAGCTGGCCCTCGGAAAGCCTGGCGTAAACGTCCAGCTCCGGGGCGGCAAAATCAGTAATTTCAATCACGTTCGGCATACAAAAAGGCGCTCCTTTGCAAAGCTTTGCCTTTATTGTAGCACACCGCAGAAAATCTGGCAAAAAGCATTGACAGGACTAGATAGATGCAGTATCATCCAAATGGTTGATAGTACATCTAACTTAAAAAGGAGGCAAAACATGCAGGCAGAACAGAACAAGGACCCGACCGAGCGGCAGATGACCAAAATTGCGCGGGAAGCGGCCAAGTTTACCGTACAGATGATGAAAGCCGATGGCATTGGCACGGCAGAGTTTGATTTTATTCATCTGGTACGCCACAACCCCGGCATGACCCAGGCGGATGTGCGTGCGGCCCTGAAGATTGATAAGGGGGCGGCCGCCCGCCGTGCGGCCCGCCTGGAAGCCAAGGGCTACCTGGTGCGCAAACCGAACCCGGACGATGGCCGCAGCCAGCTGCTGTATGCCACGCCCAAGGCCGAGAAACTGAAAAACTCCAAAGCTGCGATTGAAACCGTATTTTATGCCTGGCTGGTGGAGGAACTGCCGGAGGCCGAACGGGAAGCCTTTTGCAAAACGCTGGAAACTCTGTATTGGCGCAGCAAAAACCAGCGGCGGGCAGGGTTCCCGGATGTGACGGCGCGGGTGCAGCAGATGAATGGGGAGGAAATACAGGATGAAGAACACGGAAAGAGTTCCGGTGCGCCAGCCGGACCGGGTGCTGAGCTACTTCGAAAACCAGAGGCCGGTGCTGGCGGTGGTAACGGTATCGGGCCTGATCTATAACCTGGGTCTGGTGGTCGGCCCCTGGTTTGAAGGCCAGCTGGCCCAATGCCTGCTGGGCGTTTTGAACGGGAACGAAACCTTTGCCGCCATGGCGGCGCTGTGTGCGGGCTATTTGATCGCCATTGCGGTGGTGCAGGGGTCGCGGTTCATCAAGCGGCTGTATGTGCGCAAGTTTGCCAACAACATCAACCGCAGCATGAAACAGGTGCTGTACGCCAATCTGGTGCGGAAAGGCAAGGTTGAGCTGGAACAGGCCGGCACCGGCACCCTCATGACCAAAGCTATTTCCGATGTGGACGCCTGTGCCGAGGGCATGCGCAAGTTCACCACGGAAATTTTTGATACCGGCATTGCCCTGCTGGCCTATGCCGTGATGCTGCTGGGGTACGACTGGCGGCTGGCGCTGCTTTGCCTGGTGTTTGCGCCGATCTCCTATTATATTGCCGAGCAGATGAAAACCCTGGTGCAGCGCACCGGCGCTGCCAACAAGGAGAGCACAGGCCGTCTGAGCGCCGCCACACTGGACCGGGTGTCCGGCGCGCTGACCTACCGCGTGTATGGCTGTGAGCCGCAGCGCGATGCCGCGTATGAAGCCTGCCTGCAGGATTACGAGTGTACCGCCGTCAAAGCCGGGCTGCCGGTGGCCGCCATGCCGCCGCTGTACGGGGTCATCTCGATGACCGGCGTTCTGTTCATCTTTACCTTTGGCGCGCGCAATGTGGCGGGCACCGGCTGGGCCGCCTGGGATATTGCAGCGTTCACCACGTTCTTGTCCTGCTTTGGCAAATTGGCGGTCAAATCCTCCCACGCGGCAAAGCTGTTCAACGCGGTGCAGAAAGCCCAGGTATCCTGGGGACGCATCAAACCGCTGATGCGCCAGCCGGACCCCCTGCCGGAAGAGATCCCGGCCAAGCCGGAAACCCTGACCGTGAACAAGCTTGGCTTTGCCTACCGGGGCGGGGCACCGGTTTTGCAGGATATCACCTTTACCGCGCAGCCGGGCCGGATTTTTGGAATTACCGGCGCGGTGGCCTGCGGCAAATCCACACTGGGCAAAGCGTTTTTGTGTGAGCTGCCCTATACCGGTTCCATCCAGTACGGCGGGCGTGAGATGGCCGGCATGACGGACGCGGAGCGCTGCGGCGTGGTTGGCTACCTGGGGCATGACCCCGAGCTGCTGAGCGACAGCATCCGCAACAACATCCTGCTGGGCAGTGATGACGACGCCTGGAAGTACCTGCGGGCTGTCTGCCTGGAGGATGAAGTAAAAGCCATGCCGAACGGCCTGGATACCCGCGTGGGCGATGGCGGCGTGCGCCTGTCCGGCGGGCAGCAGCAGCGCCTGGCTTTGGCCCGCACACTGGCCCACCCGCGCCCGCTGCTGGTGCTGGACGACCCGTTCTCGGCCCTGGACCGCAAAACAGAAGAACAGGTTTTTGACAACCTGCGTAAAATGACCGCAAGCAGCACCGTGCTGCTGATCAGCCACCGGCTGTACCTGTTCCCCCAGATGGACGGCGTGTTGTGGATACAGGACGGCAAAGCAGTCTGTGCAGCCCACGAGAAATTGATGGCGCAGAACCCGCAGTATGCCGCGCTGGTAAATGCCCAGGAAGGAGGCGAGCAGGATGAACCGGAAAAATGAGACCGTGCGCAGCGTTGTGCTGGGTACCGTGCGCCGCCAGCCGCTGCTTTGCACCGCGCTGGTGCTGGCCGTGGCCGGTGCGGTGGCGGCAAGCCTGCTGCCGCCGCTGGTACTGGGCCGCGTGGTGGACCGCCTGACGGCCCGGCAGGCGGTGCCCTTTGCGCTGGCGTTGGGGTACTTTGGGCTGCTGGCACTTTCCGGCGGGTTGGATTCCCTGCGGGAAAGTCTGCTGACCGTGTTTGGCCAGAAAATGACCCACGCCCTGCGCAGCGCCATGTGCGCCAAGCTGGACAAGCTCACGGCGGAAGCCTTTGTAAACCAGGAATCCGGCGCGGCGGTTTCTCGCTTTGTGGGTGATGTTGACACGGTGGAAGAGCTGTTCACCTCCGGCATCATCAGCATGTTTGCGGATGCCTGCCGCCTGTGCGGCATTCTGGCCGTGATATTTGCAGAGAACCGCGGGTTGGCGTTGATCCTGCTGGTGGTTTTGCCGCTGCTGTATCTCTTTACCCGCGTGGTGCAAAAGCGGATGCTGAAAGCGCAGCTGCAAAACCGTGCCGCTGTGGCGCGGGCTTCCGCCCATGTGCCGGAAACGCTGCGCTGCATCCGCGCCATCCACACCCTGCGGCGGGAAAATTACATGGAAAAAGCCTATGACGAAGCGCTGGACGACAGCTTTGCCGCGGTGGAGAAAACCAATTTTTACGATGCCTGCTATTCGCCTGTGATTTTGATTATGAACGCGGCGGTGGTGGCGCTGGTTATGCTGCTTTCCGCAGCGGGCAGCCCGGAAGTGAGGGCGTTCTTTGGCATGTCGGTCGGCACGGCTGTGGCGGTTATTGCCTATATTTCCCAGGTGTTCACCCCGCTGGAAAGCATCGGCATGGAGATCGAGACGATTCAATCCGCTGTGGCCGGTGTGCGGCGCATCAACGGCTTTTTGGCGCAGGCAGAGCGCATTCCCACCGCTGAAACCGCCCCGCAGGCCGTGCCGGGTGCCCCCAGCGTGGAGCTGCAGAACGTGCATTTTGGCTATGAGAGCGATGAGGAAGTGCTGCACGGCCTGAGCTTTGCTGTGCAGAAAGGTGAGCAGGTCACCCTGACCGGCCGCACCGGCGCGGGAAAGAGCACCATCTTTAAGCTGCTGCTGGGTTTGTACCGCCCGCAGCAGGGCAAAGTGATGCTGAACGGTGTGGAAGCCGCCACACTGCCGGATACTGCCCGCCGCCCGCTGGTTGGCTATGTGGAGCAGAGCTTCCGCCGTGTGCCGGGCACCGTGCGGGACCAGATCACCCTGTTTGATGCCGCCATCACCCCGCAGCAGGCGGAGGATGCCGCCCGCACCGTGGGCCTGCATGACGCCATTGCGGCGCTGCTCGAAGGGTACGATACCCCGTGTACGCCGGGCATCTTCCCGCAGGGGCAGTGGCAGCTGCTTTCCATCGCGCGCGCCATTGCAGCCGGGCCGCAAATCTTGCTGCTGGATGAAATTACCGCAAACCTGGACGCCGGAACAGAACAGACTGTTCTGGATGCTTTGCAGCGCGCCGGTCAGAACCGCACCGTGGTTTCCATCAGCCACCGGCTGTACAACCGCACCGGCGGGCGAAGCATTGAGATCTGACACTGACCACTTTAAGCACCGAAAAAGAGCAATTTTTGACCCTTTACAGCGGGCGGCGGCTGTACTAAAATAACCCCTGTTTTGGGGGTGTGGCTTGGAAATTGAGAATTCAGGTTCCCGGCACCTCCTGGGGAGGAAAGTACCATGGCAAAAGACTTAAGGCAAGCCGTTCCCGGTGCTGCTGCAGTTCACCATGCAAAGGCAGTGAGAAATCTGCTGGACAGCTCTGGTGTTCGATACATTTATCTTCCACCATATAGTCCTGATCTGAATCCTATTGAAAAGCTCTGGTCGACGGTGAAGTCTTTCCTTCGTAAATTCAAGGCACGGACCCTGGATGCTCTTCCGAACGCGATACAATGTGCTTTTCAGACAGTTTCGCCTTCTGACTGCTCAGGCTGGTTCCATTCCTGCGGCTATTCGCCTTATTTTTGAAAATTGCTATAATAACCAATAATTCAATAACGGGGCGGCTGGAAAAACGGCCGCCCCGTTTTGATGTTAGCCGTATCTGCTTGTATGAAAATCGTCAATCCGCCAACCATAATCAGTTTTCACCATGCGGATAGGGTATTCGATAATGTATACCTCTAACGGGTTTTCTACCGAGCCATCGCGGTCATAGTGAGAAATCAAGGTGAATTCGACTTTCTCAGGGGTATTTTTGACTAAGCGGTAAGTGTCTGGGTACTGTTCTTGAACATAAATAGTCATTCCTGCGACCATTTCGTTATGAAGAGAAAAGTGAACGGCAACCCTACCATTGTAGTTCTTGAATTTTATGGCATAATCGGTGGAGGTCAAGCAGTTATCGGTAAATATACTATGAATGCGCTCCGAAAATTCATCGAAAGAAACATTGTACAGTGTGTAATGGTCTTCTATAAACGGTACAGAATCGCTTCCATCGGTAACTACTTTATAGCCCCACTTATCCATGAGATTGGCACCTTCACCGTATAAACCGAAACTGGCATCGTAGGCATTTGTATACAGTTGCCTTTGTTCCTCGCTCAAAAAGGAAAGGTCGGTATATTCCTGTTCCGGCTGCGCAGGAGAAGCGCTTGGTTCTGAAGAATCGGGTGTGTTTGGTTCCTCGGTTGGAGGCTGAGTAGATGAAGGCACCGCAGACGTAGGTTCTTCGTCTTCATAGGAATCGAGATTGCTCGTTGCGGCTGAACTGCTTTCGTAATCAGACGTGGAGGGGGACGAGACCGAGGAAGATGCTGATGTAGTGGAATTGTTGCATCCAGACAATAGGCATCCACACAAGACAACAGAAAGAGCAATATTGATATTTTGGAGCATCATAATCTATACCTCCTTAAATTCTAAATAATGATTTTGATTTTCTGAAATTCATATACGTGCTGGCGCTGGAATTATTCCTGCACCGGTGCGGGGTCCACGTTCAGGATGTCATTAAAATAGTTGTTGGCAATCATAAAAACACCCATTGTGGTAATTACCACAAGCTGCTCTTCAGTAAAGGTTTGCTGCATCAGGCGCATCAGGTCCTCCGGCACATGCTTGGGGTCACGGGCAATGGCGCGGCCATATTCGATCAGCAGGCGCTCATCATCGGTAAAATCAAAGGTGGCAAAGTCAATATGGTTCTTTTCCAGCAGGCGGGAAAAATAGGCGCTGCATACCAGGCAGTCATTTTGCAGCGAAATGGCGTACTCATAAAAATCTGCGGCGCGCTTGCCGATCAGCCGCTGCAGCTCACGGTCCAGCTCATAGGAGCTTTCTTCCAGCGTATGGAACGCCGTTACATTATGCAGCAGGGTCAGCTTTTCGTTGGTCAGCTGGTAGCCCTGGGCCAGGTGGTTATCCACCGCGGCGCGGACCTCCTGCGGGGCTGTGGAAAGGTCAATCTTTGAAATATATGATATAGCGGGCCTCCTGTTTATGCAAAATAAACCCATTACTTAACTTGATAAGTTGGTTAATAGTGTTGCCAGTATACCATCTGCCGGGCGGTACGTCAACGCCAAACGGGCAAAAACAGGATTGCAGAGAGAAAAAATTCGTGCTACACTGGCAGAAAGTGAAACTGCGAAAGGGATGCAGAACAATGGAAAAGGAACAGGCATTGCAAGCCCTGTTGGATCAAGTGGTCCGGCAGGGGGATTTTATCGGTGTCAGCGCGCTCTACCTACGGGATGGCAAACAGCTGGCTTATGCACAGGCGGGCATGGCGGACCGGGAACGGGGCATCCCCTTTGCGCGGGATACCATCTGCCGGGTGTTTTCGATGAGCAAGCCCATCACGGCCTTTGCGGTGATGAAGCTATGGGAGGACGGCAAACTGGACCTGGACGCCCCGGTGGCAGCCTATCTGCCGGAGTTCGGGGATGCCGAGCATACGAACCTGACAATCAGGCAGCTGCTCTGCATGACCTCCGGGTATGGCTACAATGATAACGATTCGGTACAGTCGGCGGGGTTGGGCAGGCTGTATGATGAAATTTCGGAATCCTTTACCAAAGGCGGGCAGCGTACCACGCGTCAGGTGATTGCCGAAATGGCGAAGCTGCCGCTGCTGTACCGCCCCGGCAAGGGCTGGCGGTATGGCGTCAGCGCGGATATCCTGGCCGCAACGGTGGAAGCCGCCAGCGGGATGAACTACCGCGATTTTTTGAAGCAGAACCTGCTGGATCCGCTGGAGATGGTGGATACGGATTTTTATGTGCCGGAAGCCAAGCGTGGCCGGTTTGCCCAAGCGTATGATTTCAATTCCGGCGCAGCGGTGCCCGATGTGGTGAACCACCTTGGCATCCAGATGAACATGAAAAGCCTGCCGGAGTTCCTTTCCGGAGGGGCAGGCATGGTTTCGACCATTGACGATTATGCCCATTTTGCCACCATGCTGATGAACGGCGGCGAATGGAACGGCTGCCGCCTGCTGAAACCGGAAACGGTGCAGGCGATGGCGGAGCCGCTGCTGAACGCAGAGCAACGCAAGATTTTTGTGGGGCAGGATACCATGCGCCTTGGTATGAGCTATGGCCATTTGATGAGTGTCTGCGTTGCCCCGGAGGAAAGCCCGGTGCCGCTGCACCTGGGGGAATACGGCTGGGATGGCAAGCTGGGAACCCTGTTCACCAACGACCCTGCAACCCGCAGCAGCCTGCTGATGATGCTGCAACGCAACGGCCCCTGGGACAGACTGGTCAACCTGCGCGTTGGCGTAAAGAAAATTTTGTGGGAATGAGGGGGATGATGGCATGGAGCCATACCGCCCGAACTGTTATAAAATGCCGGAACTGAACGGCCTGCGGGTGCTGCTGGTGTTTATCGTCAGCTGGTACCACTTTTGGCAGCAATCCTGGCTGACGCCGAGCATTGGCAGTTACTCTCTGGATTATCTGCTGCGCGCCGGGTATATGCCAGTGGACGGAACGATTTTGCTTTCTGGCTTTTTGCTGTTCCTGCCCTATGCCCGTGCCATGCTGCTGGGAGAGGCGGTACCGAACACAAAACAGTTTTACCAGCGCCGCATCATGCGCATTGTGCCCAGCTATTATTTTGTCACGCTGGCGCTGCTGTTTGCCGTGGCGCTGCCCTGGCACCTGTACTACAACAGCTCCGATATGGTGCGGGATGTTGTGATGCACCTGACCTTTACCCAGACGTTTAACCCGGCAACCTATATTGCAACCCCCATCGGGGTGGCTTCCTGGACCATTGCAATCGAGATGCAGGCGTATTTGATCTTCCCGCTGCTGGCGCGGTGGGCGATGAAAAATCCCCTTGGCACCCTGATGACAATGGCAGCGGGGACGTTCGCCTTCCGCGGGTGGTGCGTCTGGCGGCTGGATGAATACAATATGGTGGTCAACCAGCTGGCAAACTTTTTGGACATATACGCGCTGGGTATGGGGGCGGCACTGCTGTATGTCTGGCTGGTGCAGCGCTACCCGGCAGCGGAAAAACGCAAAGCGATGGCATGGCAGGGGATCGCAACGCTGCTGTGCGTGCTTTCCACCTGGGGGATGCTGCACATTTTCCGGGTGCAGGCAGGGGAGAGCAGCCAGGCGGCTTTGCAGGCAGGGCAGATGATGCGCCGCCCGCTGCTGGGGCTGGCCGTTGCGGGAATCCTGCTCACCCTGCCGTTTGCGGCGCGCCCGCTACGCTTTTTGATGGGCAACCGGGTGATGGGCTGGCTGGCGGCGGTTTCGATGAACTACTACCTGCTGCACCAGAACCTGGCCGTTCACCTGAAACGTTTGGGCGTTCCACCGTCCGTCAGCGCGGAACCGAACCGGGCAGGGGAGCAGCCGTGGCAGCTGCAATATACCCTGCTGTGCTTTGGGATGTCCCTGCTGGGGGCAGCGCTCATTACGCTGTTGATTGAAAAGCCGTGCGCGAAGATGTTGAAAAAGATGTTTGCGCGTGGAAAAGCGGAAAACAAGGCGTAACGTGCTGTGGGAAAGCGCGGACATTGATGACCTGATAAGCAAAAAAGGCACCGCCGGACTTTTCATCCGGTGGTGCCCAAAGTTTATGGTGCGGCTGCAGTAGTTTGTTGCACTGGGTGACAAAATGTGATGTGCTTTTTAAGCTACATCTGCAGCAGGCACTGCACACAACGGCAGGCGGTTGGCCCCACTTCCGAGAGGAGGTGAGAACCATGCGTTTTACATTTACTTTCCATGTTGGCCGAAAGACGATCACGCTGGGTTTAGTGGTAAAAAGCAAGAACCGCCACCCTGGCCGGTGACGGTTCTTCAATGAACTCGAGAACCTAAAAGGGTCAACCGCTATAACATGCCCGGCGGGGCTGTCAATAAGTATGGCTACAGCACATTCTGCTTGCGGAAAGCGCTGGGGGTCATGCCTTTTTCTTTTAGGAACACGCGGTTAAAGCTGCGGATGGTGCCAAAGCCGCACTGTTCGGCCACCTGGGTGATGGGCAGGCTGCTGCCCTGCAGCAGCGCGGCGGCGTGGCTGATGCGGTACTGGTTGATAAAACCCTGAAAGCCGGTGTGCAGGCTGTGGTTGAAGTAGGTTGAAAGATAGGTGTAATTATATCCAAGATCGCGTGCCATCTGTTCCAGCGTCAGGGTGTGGGTGTAATTCTTTTGCACATAGTCGATAATTTTGGAGGAAAGGTGGGCATCCACATCCGGCACGGGGCGCGGCTGCAAAAAGCACTGTTCCAACGCTGTACCGCAGATCAGGTAAAGCCCGGCCAGCTGCTTGCAGCGGCTGCCGCCCGGCCAGAGCAGCTCCATCAGGGGCGCAGCTTCCATGCGGAACACAGGGGTGATAAACTCCCGCTGGCCCAGCTGAGAAATAAATTCTGGCACCCAGTCGGTAGAAAACACCCATAACACGCTCTGAGATTCGCCAATGGTGCGGTAGCTGTGGATTTGGTCCGGCAGCACCAGCAGGGCTTCGCCGGGGTGAACTTCGTACTGCTCGGTTTCCAGCGTACAGGCCAGTGTGCCGGACTGCACACACAGGAATTCAAAGCTGTGGTGCAGATGCGCCGGAAAATTAAAGTTATGGTCGCGCTGGCAGTACAAATAATTGTGCTGGTCAGAACGCTCAGACTCATAGAACAGCATACGGGGGAACCTCACTTTCTTGTTACACAAAGTTTGGCCGGGTGAAAACACTAAAACATCCAAACTTCTGTCTATTATTTTATACGCTCTTTCTTGCACTTGCAAGGGGAAATTCGGTAAAATAAAGAAAAAGCGGAGGGAACCGCAAGAAAAAACACAACGCAAAGGAGAATGGCTCATGTACTACATTGGTATCGATCTGGGTACCTCGGCAGTCAAGCTGCTGCTGATGCAGGGCGATGGGCAGATCGCCAACATTGTAAGCCGCGAATATCCCATTGCATTCCCGCATCCGGGCTGGAGCGAGCAGAACCCCGCGGACTGGTGGGACGCTGTCTGTGCAGGCATTCCGGAGCTGCTGAACGGCTTTGATGCTTCGCAGGTGGCCGGTATTGGTGCCGGCGGCCAGATGCACGGCCTGGTGGTGCTGGATGCACAGGACAAAGTGATCCGCCCCTGCATTTTGTGGAATGACGGCCGCACCCAGAAGCAGGTGGAATACCTGAACAACGTCATTGGCAAAGAAAACCTGAGCAAGTACACCGCAAACATTGCATTTGCCGGCTTTACCGCCCCCAAACTGCTGTGGATGCGCGATACCGAGCCAGAGAACTTTACAAAGATCAGCAAGATCATGCTGCCGAAGGACTACATCAACTACAAGCTGACCGGCGTACACTGCACCGATTACTCCGATGCTTCCGGCATGCTGCTGCTGGATGTGCAGCACAAGTGCTGGAGCAAAGAAATGCTGGATATCTGCGGCGTTAGCGAAGCCAAGATGCCCAAGCTGTTTGAAAGCTGGGAGCCGGTTGGCACCCTGACCGCCGAAGCTGCTGCCAAGCTGGGTTTGCCGGAAGGCGTTAAGGTCTGCGCCGGCGCCGGCGACAATGCTGCCGCTGCTGTTGGCTGCGGCGCTGTGGGCAACGGCAAGTGCAACATCTCGCTGGGAACCTCCGGTACCGTGTTCATCACCAGCAGCACCTTTGGTGTGGACAAGCAGAACGCCCTGCACAGCTTTGACCATGCAGACGGCGGCTACCACCTGATGGGCTGCATCCTGTCCGCTGCAAGCTGCAACAAGTGGTGGATGGAAGACATCCTGAATACCCAGGACTTCGGCAAGGAGCAGGAGCCCATCACCGCTGAAAAGCTGGGTGCAAACGATGTGTACTATCTGCCTTACCTGATGGGTGAGCGCAGCCCCCATAACGATCCCGCAGCCCGCGGTTCTTTCATCGGGCTGCGTATGGATTCCACCCGCGCCGATATGACCCAGGCTGTGCTGGAAGGCGTTGCCTTTGCCATCAAGGATTGTGTCGAGATCGCTCGTGCACAGGGCGTTGAGATCGCATCCAGCACGCTGTGCGGCGGCGGCGCCAAGAGCCCGCTGTGGCGCGAGATCATGGCAAATATTCTGGGCATTCCCCTGGCGCTGCCCCAGACTGAGCAGGGCCCCGGTTACGGCGGCGCCATGCTGGCAGCCGTTGCCTGCGGCGAATACGCCACGGTGCAGGAATGCGCGGATAAGCTGATCAAGATCAAGAGCGTGACCGAGCCGGATCCGGCTCTGGTTAAGAAATATGCAGCCCGCTATGAGCTGTGGCACAAGCTGTACCCGACCCTGAAGCCGCTGTATGCAGAGATGGAGGCATTGCAATGAAGATCTATTCTGTAAATGATCCCGAATTCAAGCCTTATGGCCGTGTGGTGACCGGTCTGGAAGCTGCCAAGGCAGAGATCCTGCAGGCGTTGGCAACCACCCCGCTGCCGGAAGCTACCGACTATGTGGCCGAGGAGCCTGTTCTGCAGAAGCTGCCCGCAATGGTGGAAGTTTCCAAGCATCTGTTTGGCGGCATGCCGGTCCAGCTGGGCTGGTGCAACGGCCACAACACCAAACTGAACTGCCTGGAATACCACCGCGACAGTGAGTTCAACCTGGGCACCGAGGACTTCATCCTGCTGCTGGCCAAGATGGACGACATCACCGATGGCAAGCTGGACACCGCAAAGGTCAAGGCTTTCCGCGCACCGGCAGGCACCCTGGTGGAAGTTTACGCCACCACCCTGCATTACGCACCCTGCCATGTGGACCCGGCCAAGGGCTTCCGCGTGCTGGTTGCACTGCCGCAGGGCACCAACACCGCCAAGCCGGAAATCAAGGCTGACGGCGGTGACGACGCCCAGCTGTGGGCCTGCAACAAGTGGCTGCTGGCCCATGTTGAGAGCAGCGAAGCTGCCGCAGGCGCTTATGTCGGCCTGGAAGGCGTGAACATCGACATCGCAGACGATCTGTAAAAATAGTTAGAAGTTGGAAGGGAGGAGTTAGGGCAATACCGCATAATTCTAAGTGCCGATACGGCGAGCGAGGTGCGGCAGCTGCTAAGCCAAAAGCGCAGATAATACTGGATGTCTTATCGAGCATTTTGGCAACGCAGATGCCGTGCCGCAGCTGCCGGAGCGGTGCTTAAGCCGCAAGGCGGGAATTGTGCGGTGTTGCCTTAGGAGTTACAATGTGCGTGCAGGCGCACACCATCAACTCCTACTTCCTAACTTGATATTGAGCAGAGCAAAATTAAAAAATAAACGGAGGGCAAACTTATGAAGTCTACCAACATCCCTGAAGTCAAGCTGGGCATTGTTGCCGTCAGCCGTGACTGCTTCCCCATTCAGCTGAGCGAAAAGCGCCGCGCCGCTATCGTGGCAGCCTGCCAGGCTAAGGGTCTGGACCTGTACGAGGCAAAGACCACTGTTGAGAACGAGAAGGACATGGAGAAGGCTGTTGCCGAGGTTACCGAGGCTGGCTGCAATGCTCTGACCGTTTTCCTGGGCAACTTTGGCCCCGAAACTCCGGAAACCCTGATCGCAAAGTTCTTCAACGGCCCCTGCATGTTTGTTGCAGCTGCTGAAGGCGACGGTGACATGATCAACGGTCGCGGCGATGCTTACTGCGGCATGCTGAACTGCTCCTACAACCTGGGTATGCGCCACCTGAAGGGCTACATCCCCGAATACCCCATCGGCACTGCTGATGAGATCGCTGACAAGATGATCGAGTTCGTTCCCATCGCCCGCACCCTGCTGGGTGTGCGTGATCTGAAGATCATCACCTTCGGCCCCCGCCCGCAGGACTTCTTTGCCTGCAACGCACCCATCAAGGGCCTGTACGAGCTGGGCGTTGAAGTGGAAGAGAACAGCGAGCTGGACCTGCTGGTTTCCTACAAAGAGCATGCAAATGACCCGCGCATCGAGGATGTCTGCAAGGATATGGCTGCCGAGATGGGCGAAGGCCACTACTATCCCGACCTGCTGGCCCGCATGGCTCAGTTTGAGCTGACCCTGCTGGACTGGGCAGATGCACACAAGGGCAACAAGAAGTACGTTGCTTTTGCTGACAAGTGCTGGCCTGCATTCCCCTCTCAGTTCGGCTTTGAGCCCTGCTATGTCAACTCCCGCCTGGTAAGCCGCGGCATCCCCGTTTCCTGCGAAGTTGATATCTACGGCGCTCTGTCCGAGTACATCGGCATGTGCGCTTCCGGCGATACCGTTACCCTGCTGGACATCAACAACAGCGTGCCCCAGTACATTTATGATGAAGACATCGCAGGCAAGTTTGATTACAGCCTGACCGATACCTTCATGGGCTTCCACTGCGGCAACACCCCGGCCTGCAAGATGTGCAATGACCGTGCCGTTAAGTATCAGCTCATCCAGCACCGTCTGCTGGAGCCGGCCGGCAGCGATCCCGACTTCACCCGCGGCACCCTGGAAGGCGACATTGCACCTTCTGACATCACCTTCTACCGTCTGCAGTGCGACAGCGAGGGTAACCTGCGCTCCTACATTGCAGAGGGCGAGATCCTGCCTGTTGCTACCCGCTCCTTCGGCGGCATTGCAATCTTCGGCATCCATGAGATGGGCCGTTTCTACCGCCATGTTCTGGTCCAGAAGCGTTACCCGCACCACGGCGCCGTTGCATTCGGTCATTACGGCAAGATCCTGTTTGAGGTCCTCAAGTTCCTGGGCATTCAGGACATCGCTTACAACCAGCCCAAGAGCCTGCCGTACCCGACCGAGAATCCGTTTGCCTGATCTGGCATAAAAAGCTGAACCACAATCCAGCAACAAGAACGGAATCCACTATTTTGTTTCGGTAACAGTCACTATACTGTTAAGCGTAGGGAAAAACCGTAAAAAAACAAAAATCTAGGGAGGAACATTATGCTGAATCCGTCCGAACTGAAAAAGATCGATGCCTATTGGCGTGCCAGCAACTACCTGGCAGCAGGCCAGCTGTACCTGCTCGATAACCCCATGCTGCGCCGTCCGCTGACCCGTGACGACGTGAAGAAGAAGATCGTTGGCCACTGGGGCACCGTGCCTGGCCAGAACTTCGTTTATGTTCACCTGAACCGTGTCATCAAGAAGTACGACCAGGATATGATCCTGATCTCCGGCCCGGGCCACGGAGGAAACTTCTTTGTTGCCAACGCTTACCTGGATGGCACCTACTCTGAAGTTTACCCCAACATCAGCCGTGATGAAGAGGGCATGAAGAAGCTGTTCAAGCAGTTCTCCTTCCCCGGCGGCATCTCCAGCCACGTTGCACCCGAAACTCCGGGCTCCATCAACGAAGGCGGCGAGCTGGGCTACTCCATCGCACACGCATTTGGCGCTGTGTTCGATAACCCGGATCTGATCTGCGCAGTTACCGTTGGCGACGGCGAAGCTGAGACCGGCCCCCTGGCCACCAGCTGGCAGTCCAACAAGTTCCTGAACCCCGTGGGTGACGGCGCTGTTCTGCCCATCCTGCACCTGAATGGCTACAAGATCTCCAACCCCACCATCTTTGGCCGTATGACCCATGAAGAGATGGAGAGCTTCTTCCGTGGCTGCTCCTGGAAGCCGTACTTCGTTGAAGGCGACGACCCGATGACCATGCACGAGAAGATGGCTGAGACCCTGGATACCGTCATCGAAGAGATCCACGACATCCAGAAGCGCGCCCGTGCTGGTGAGGATATGGGCCATATCCAGTGGCCTATGATCGTTCTGCGCACCCCGAAGGGCTGGACTGGCCCGAAGGTAGTGGACGGCAAGCCCATCGAGGGCACCTTCCGTGCACACCAGGTGCCCATCGACATCACTGTCGGCACCCCGAACCAGGAAGAGCACCTGAAGCAGATCGAAGAATGGCTGCACAGCTACCATGCTGAGGAACTGTTCGACGAGAACGGCACTCTGATCCCCGAACTGCAGGAACTGGCTCCCACCGGCGACCGCCGTCTGGCTGCCAACCCGCACGCAAACGGCGGCAAGCTGCTGCGTGACCTGCGTACCCCCGATTTCAAGCAGTATGCAGTGGATATCCCGTTCCCCGGCTCTGTCGAGAAGCAGGATATGATCGAGCTGGGCGGTTACATCCGCGACGTGCTCAAGCTGAATGCTGATGCTAAAAACTTCCGCATCTTTGGACCTGACGAGACCATGTCCAACCGTCTGTACAAGTGCTTCGAAGCTACCCAGCGTGATTGGAACTCCACCATCATCCCGGGCGATGAATTCCTGGCACACGACGGCCGCATCATGGACTCCATGCTGTCCGAGCATATGTGCGAAGGCTGGCTGGAAGGCTACCTGCTGACCGGTCGTCACGGCTTCTTTGCTTCCTACGAGAGCTTCATCCGCGTGGTGGACTCCATGGTTGCACAGCATGCTAAGTGGCTGAAGGTTTGCAGCCAGCTGCCTTGGCGCCAGAGCATTGCTTCCCTGAACCTGATCCTGACCTCCAACGTATGGCAGCAGGATCACAATGGCTTCACCCATCAGGATCCCGGCTTCCTGGATCACATCGCCAACAAGAAGGCAGACGTTGTCCGCCTGTACCTGCCGCCGGATACCAACTGCCTGCTGAGCTGCTTCGACCACTGTGTCCGCAGCCGTGACTATGTCAACGTACTGGTCACCTCCAAGCATCCGCGTCCCCAGTGGCTGACCATGGAGCAGGCTGTTAAGCACTGCACCCAGGGCGTTGGCATCTGGGATTGGGCTTCCAGCGATGCAGGCGAAGAGCCGGATGTCGTCATGGCTTGCTGCGGCGATACCCCGACCCTGGAAACTCTGGCTGCTGTCACCATCCTGCGCGACGCTATGCCCGAACTGAAGATCCGCGTTGTCAACGTTGTTGACCTGATGAAGCTTGAGCCCAACACCAAGCATCCTCATGGCCTGTCTGACGCTGATTACGATGCTCTGTTCACCAAGGATAAGCCGATCATCTTCGCATTCCATGGTTACCCGACCCTGATCCATGAGCTGACCTACGAGCGTACCAACCGCAACCTGTCTGTCCATGGCTACCAGGAGGAAGGCACCATCACCACGCCGTTCGATATGCGCGTGCAGAACGAGATCGACCGCTTCCACCTGGTTAAGGATGCCCTGCAGCACCTGCCGCAGCTGGGCAACAAGGGCGCTTATCTGATCCAGCAGATGAACGACAAGCTGGTTGCTCATAAGAACTACATCCACGAAGTTGGCCAGGATCTGCCTGAGATCATCGACTGGAAGTGGCATCTGCCTGAGAACAAGTAATTTGTTCTGAACCCTTTGTTTACTAACCCCAAACCCTGAAAATATGCCACCCACCGCAGCCCCCGCAAGGGGACTGCGGTGGGTGGTTTTTTGTGCGCTGATATTTTCTTCTCTTGTGCGGGCTGCTGTGCATGCTGGCCCGGCAAAATAAAAACACCCCCGCTCAGGCGCGGCACTGCTTTGCAGCAGGCCATGCGCCGGGGCGGGGGTGTTATTCGTTACAACAAATCAAGCCTTAAGCGGCTTGTGCACAGAACTTGCAGCAGAAATTACAGCTGCGGGCCGGCAGAGACCAGAGCCTTGCCGTGCTCGTTGCCTTCGTACTTGGCGAAGTTCTTGATGAAGCGGCCTGCCAGGTCCTCAGCCTTCTTGTTCCACTCAGCAGCATCTGCATAGGTGTCACGAGGATCGAGGATAGCGGGATCAACGCCGGGCAGAGAAGTGGGAACTTCGAAATCGAAGTACGGGATCTTCTTGGTCGGGGCTTCGTTGATAGCGCCGCTCAGGATAGCGTCGATGATGCCGCGGGTATCCTTGATGG
>OIWN01001304.1_pt1 | contig 19966 bp, 10 predicted proteins | sample 1587591 | NCBI WGS metagenome assembly OIWN01 (sample SAMEA3888901, study PRJEB22519) | human gut metagenome | biome: human gut; feature: human-associated habitat; material: faeces | place: Denmark | collected 2010 | reverse complement strand
AACCAGCCTTACCGCATCCACGATCTGGCTGCCCGTGATCTCCGGCGCAACGCCGCAAAGGTTTAAAATATAAAACACGGCCATGATGACGGCGGATGCAATACCCATCCAAAATGGGCCACTCTTTAATCGCACTTTCCAGTTGATGTTCATGATATATTACCTCCATAGTTTAGACTTTTCCCTCCGCCGCTCGACGGAGGGCCTTTCCGTACCTTATACCCACAGCCCCGGTATGTACGTTGATAGCGCCAGCAGCCCCAGGGCGATTGCATTGACAAGCGCCGCAACGCTTACCCATAAACGCATCGTGCAATCAGCTATTCGTGGCGTAATACGTCCATCCGAATCATTAGTGTATTTTCGCGGAGAAACGGTTAAATTCAGGGATCAAGAGATTTTGGCTTTCAGCAAATGTGGCTTCTATATCTTGGGTAGCAACGATGCCGAACACTTTATTCTGCTGTCTGGGCGTGAAAAGATTGAAGACGTACGCGATCTTATTACCAAGATGAACAAAACGAAAGCGTTCAAATATTTCATGATAGCTTTGGTCGGAGGGGTGCGTACGGATGTCGCGTTAAACTATATTGAGTTTATGGTGGATGAAACCTACACGAATCGCTTGAGATGAGCCGGTATTGCGTATAATGTGGACAACCGCTAAGTTTTAGAGTTAGCGGTTGTCTCTTTTAAAAGTTGAGAGGAAGAACAGGCCGTCTGACGGGTTTTCTTCTTTGGTTTATCCTATGATTGATATCAGACCTGATAATTTCTAATTCACTTGCATCTGCCATGTCTGGAGCCACCCTTTTATACCATTTGTATAGAGTATAGGCCGACATATAATCTTTGATGCCGTTTGTGATAGCCCGGTTCTGATTTGTATCGTACGAATCAGGCATTTGGCATGTGAAGATAAACTTTTCTTTTTGATCTGCAGGCTGTGATGGCGAAAGATGGCCGGACAGCAAATCGCTAATAGCTGATGCTGCCGTATTGATATACTCATTAAGAATATCATCGTCATCGTCGCTTGCCTGTGTTTTTGTTGCATGGTTGATACGGGAGAGTTCGCCTTCCTTGTTTGCTTCACCTGTTACAAAGGCTTCTGTTTTGACCTGCAGGAGCACATCTTTTTTTGTTATTTCAAATTGAACAATCATATTCTTTGAGGTCTTGTCCTTCTCGAAAGAAGTAGGTTTATATTGAGGATATTGTTTTTTGCATATTCGCTGTATTTTTCCGCATCGTTTTCTTCCCTTGCGATATGGAACCATTTGCGGCATGATTGATTGATGATATACGTTTCTATTTCCGATTGTAACGCTTCGGATGCGGCCCTGTCAAAATTAGAAGGCGTCTCGATGGTTATTCCGTTGTCATTTAAAGCTGGATGATATGCTGAAACGAAAGCGGTCATGGATATGATCGAACTTCTAATGAGGTCGTCGATGATATTTCTTTCGTCTTCCGTCACCGCAATGCGATCCAGTCCGTTTTCAACGTTTTTGCCTATAAAGCCGGTTATTTTGGAGATACCCTCGAATATCAAGGCTCTGTTGATGTTGATTACTGTTGTCATACTGTATCTTATTTTGATGCGTTCTTTAAATCTTCGATACTCTTTGATATTGCACTTGCAGTCGACTCTGTTCCTTCCTCACTTAAGGGTTCGGCTGCTATAGGAGGCAATACATACTTTAGCACATTGATATATGTGCTAAATTTAGCAGGGGAATCCTTCGGTAGTTCTTCCCAATACTTGACGAAGTCGTTGAAATGGTCAATGATAAAATCTGACATCTTCATGCGGATTTCCAACTTAATCTTATTTGGTGTTCCTTTTACTCTTCCCCCGACTTTCGGTGCTCCTTTCGGTCTTGCCATATATAGTTTGTAAATAGTTTTTATTGCAAATATAACAATGTATGAAACAATAATATATGTGTATTTAATTAAAGTATCAATTTAACATGTGCGTAGTGGTCCTGTAATCTTACATTTGTGGAAAAAAGTATTGATATGTTGGGATTAATAGGAGGCGGCTTAGGGCTTGCAAATTCAATGTTTGGAGGTATCAAGGCGGCTAAAGAAAGAAAGCGTCAGGATCGGATCATCCGCGAAGCTAAACAGCGAAATGAAGATTTCTTCAATAGCGAATATTACCAGAATTATATGGATCGATCGGATGTACAGGCGGCCATGAAGCGGGTAAGGGATACGATGAGAAAAAGCAACCAAACTGCTGCAGCTTCGGCGGCTGTAACAGGCGCAACCCCGGAAGCTGTCGTTGCACAAAAGCAGGCGAACAATGAAATTATTGCTGATGCCGCGTCCGGCATTCAGGCAAATGCCGATGCGTATAAGAACAATGTAAAATCCCTGTACCTAAATCAGCAGAATGCACTTGATCAGGCTCGTCTTGGCCAATCAGCCATGTCGGAAAGAGGTTATGCCGGTATGGCTGGTGGTGCTTTGCAGACTGCTGGTAGCCTGCTTGGAAACTCCAAGTTAGCGGGTAAGATGGTAGATAGACTGGGAAGTGTGTGGAATAAATAAGGATTGATATGGGATTATTATTCGAAAAGCTAAAAGCAAGACAAAAGCCGGACGGCACGTTTACTCCGGCTCCTGCTGAAGATACGCCTATGTTGTCCGATTCTTCGTTAAATGTTCCTCGACCGGAATATCCAGACAAAGTAGAGGTGGGACCGGTATCACAAACAAACATTAAGCCTCAAACTATATATGATATCGTAAGTCAGTACGGCAGGCCGCGCTCGTATGAAAAAGAGGTCGCAGAAGCGGAACGGCAGAAAAAACTTGGGATGTTATCGGATATATTGGGGTTAGGTGTCAATCTTGCGACTGGTGTAGCCGGTCGTAGGATATTTGACCAGCCTCAATCGAACACAAGCATAGCTGACGCAAGATTGCAAAGACTGAAAGACCTTCAGCGGGCAGATAGCGTCCGATTCGATAATGCTCTTCTTAATGCCCGCTTACAGGATTATCAAAATGAAAGGGCCGCTTCTGTTGCAAAAGCTAATGCCGATTGGGAGAAGTATAAGTTTGATACTAATACAAAGATTAAACTGGCGGATATAAACAGGCAGATACAGAAAGATGCTGAAAATGCTCGATTGCGGGCGGAGGAGAATAAAAAGACTGCCGAATATAGAGAAGCGATGCTAAAACTCCAGCAGCAGAGGATTGCGGCAAGTCAGAATGGAAAAGATAAGTTCGATTATTTGATTGGCCAGAATGGGCGAAAAACAGTGATACCTAAAGACGAAGCAGCCTCGGTAGCTGGGTATTTATACAATAGAATGCAGGAAATAATAGCTTCTAATCCTAACGACAGGCGTACAGTTGAAGATGTAAAAATGCAAATGGGTGAAGGTGGAGATCAGTCAAATAAGACGCTATCTATTGTAAAGAGGAGGATAAAGGATTTCCCAGAGTTACAGGATGAATATGAGTCGATCATGAACGGGACATATGAGCCGAAAGATGCACAGCAGACCGTTTATGAATATTTACAGCGATTTTTACCAAAACAGGAGTATAGCGGGCCGTATCGTCCTCCTGAATACTTGAATGGAAAAGAGGTTGTTGATTTCAGTCCGGAACAAGAAGTGATTAAGTATAAACCGAAAAGCAAATAAAGTTATGCCTATTTTTGAAAACAAGGGGGTTAAGTATGATGTCTCCCCAGAATATATACCTGATTTTGCATCGGAATATCCAGATGCTGTGACAGTAATTGAGAGGCCGGATAAGCCGTATCGTGTCAAGGCATCACAATATGATATATTCATGCAGCAACATCCAGAGCCGGATATCTCCGTAGATGAGATGCGAGATACGGATAATTTCTTTGGGGATTTTGGCGAACGTCTTGCTGCTGGCGCTGGCCGTCTGGTAGGCTCTTCTACCAATTTACTGAAAAAGATCACTACCCCTGTCGAATCTGCTGTGGATTGGGCAAATGAGTATACTAAAGGGGCAGCTGGTGCGGCTGCACAGTCTCTTGCAGGTACTATTCCTGGGCTTGGCATGATTGCTCATATTCCAGATAAGAATGCTGGTTTAGAAAGACTCTCTAAAAACGCAGAAGCGTTCGCAGAAGATATGCATGAACGGTCGGATCGCTATAAAGGAAAAAGTTTTTCAGACCTATGGAGCGAGGGCGATTATCAAGGGGCGTTCGGTTCAGCTTTTTTGGATGCAGCCGAATCTGCTGCGACTTCTGCTGCTATTGCCGCAACAGGTGGTGCGGGACTTGTTGCAGCAGGGCTTACTACTGCTTCTGACAAATATGACGAATTGAGCCGGGAAAATCCAGAAATGGGCGAAACTTTAAAATGGGCTAATGCGATTGGAACGGGTGCGGCCGAAAGTTTGTCTGAAGTTTTTGGCGCGGGGATGATGGGCCGTACAGTAAGAAATATCTTACAGAAGAGTGGTCGTGAGGCAGCCGCCAATCTTGTAAAGAAGAATTTTCTTGATAAGATAGCCTCTTTTGAGGGGAAACATTGGTTTGCAATGCCGATAGCCTCAGAAGGCTTGGAAGAGGCCGGAAATGCTCTTGCCGGTTATGCGATAGACCGATTAACAGGTGTAGAGCGTAATGACAATATATTTAAAACGATGCTTGATGCCGGTGTTGCTGGTTCAATGGGAGGTGCACAGTTTTCTCCTTTTATTGGTGCAGCTAAAGGATATAGTGCTTATCAAAAACGGCAGATCACGAATAGATATAAAGAATCTTCAACTTTCGCCGGGGAAATCCTGCATGAAGATGTGGAAAAGTTCAATGACGCGATCGTTAATCGATTGAAAAATCCGAAATCAATACAATCTTTTATCGATAATGTTGCATCGGTTAAGAACTTGAATCCGGAGGAAAAGCGAAAACTTGAACAATACACGGTTGATCTGCTGAATTATAACGGATATGTAGACTATGTGCAGTCGCGTATTGACGAAGAAACAAGGCGCCGTATGGATGATGTTGGCCGAACGGCCAATAAAGACATGGGGCAAGTTGTTACAGTCAAATTTCCTTCTTCAGACCAGCCGGTTTATATAACAGGCGGTAATATTGTTTTTGACGAAGAAGGATTGGTGGATGCAAAACAGTCGGATGATATTTTGTATTATCTTGATGAAAATGGCAAAGTCCAGCAAGGACGACCTGAAATGTTCGATAGTTTGATCGAACAGTATCCAGTTGAGCAATTATATGCCGATATCATAAACACAGTCCCCGGCGAAGTGATTGCACAAGAAGAGATGGAGTCCGAAGCTGCAGATATGCAACCGGTGATGTTTAATCCTGGCGATTTGGTGAATTTGGTGGACGGTCGTCAAGGGATAGTGCAGCAGATGAGCGATGATGGAGGTGTTATCGTTGAAGTTGATGGCATGACGGAAGAAATAGGGTTGGATTCTATTATAGACAATATGTCAAAAAATAAAACCCAAAATGAAGGTTCTTCAACGGATGAAGACAGCAAAGTGTTAGAAAATGTGCCGGAAAAGACGTTGGAGAGTGTTGTCACATCGTTGCCCAAACGAAATGACGGGACGATCGACTATAAGGCCATGACTCCACAGCAGCAATATGAATATACGTCCCTTTCCGAATCTCCTCAGACGGCTCTTGAAGATTTGCGTGCGGATATAGAGAATAAACGAAGTGAAATATCCAAGTCAGAATCCCGGATTGAGAAAGCATCGGGTGGGGAACGTGCATCGTTGCGGGATGAAATACGTGTAAAAAAACAGGAATTGGCAGATCTGGAAGCGTTTTACCAGACTGTCACGCCAGATGCGGAGGGTTCTGCCGAAGGAAATGTTATTTTACCAGCATCCCAGACGGAAATTCCGATTAACCAAGAGTCAAATACTCCATCATCTATTCCCATGGACGAGGCTGGTAATCCTATTTATCATCAGGCGGAAATCAGTGATACTTTAGATGCTCTTCTTGACGGTTCCCTAACACTTGAAGAAGTGGACCAGTTTGTAAATAATCATATTTCTGATGCAGAAAGGCGTTTAACCGAGTCGGGCAAAAAGGCTCCTGTGATGGAGCTTGATATAGACGGTTATAAAGCCAGAAAAAAAGAGTGGGAAGAAGGGCGGAAGTCTATCGAACAGGAAAAGAGCTATTGGGAAGATATTAAATCAAAATTGCAGGATGCCCGTGTGAAACCGGGTGAAGAAGCTGCCATTAATTTAATGCGTAATACTGCACCACAAAGCGGGGAGGAACTGGCTGCGCAAATGCTGGCCAATGGTTCTATAAAGTTGCTGCAGGATGATTATCGACGTGAAACCGGAGGACGTATATCTGAATCCCGTTCGCTGTTTGGATTGTTTGCCGGGAAAGATAAAGGTGGCGTATCGATAGAGCGTGCCGGCGAAATCCTGATGCAGGCAGATTTAGAGAACGGCACTAATTTCTTTGACCAGAAAGATCCGAATGCTGGTCGTAATGCTATTATTGAGGTGCTTTCGACGGCGCGTACCCGTGGCGATCTGATCAATTATATCAAGAACCGCCGCGAAGCGAAAGCCGAGGAGATGCGGCAGGCAGAATATAACGAATATGCTCGCTGGTGTGAGGAAAATTATCACCTTTCGCCTGAAGATTATGAGGCATACGAAGATGCGGTTGTTCGTGATTTTAAAGAAAAGATGCTTACTGATGAAGAACAATTTGAGTTGGATTCTCAGATGGCTGACGAAATTCGGGCAATCCAGGAAGAACTGGAAGAAATAGATGCTATATTAGCACAAAATAGAACAGAAAAAGATGAAAACACTGAAGGAAATGACGAAAGCGGAGGCGATGTCTTACGCGAAGGAGGCAGCGAGATACTGCAAGGAGAACAATCTGCTCAGACCGGGCGAAGTGGAGAAATTGAAGCAGGAGAACCGGCTGGCCCCGGTGTTGATCGCGCGAATGGAGTTGCACAAGAAAGCGCACCCGGAGAAATAAAACCGATAGGTAAAGGAGTCTTTGGTGATATCTATGATCAATTCAGAGGCAAGGCTAAAGAAGCGATAAAGTTCCTCTTAAGGAAAAGAAGCGGAGAAGCGATAGGTGCACTTCACCACAAAGAGGTCGGAGACATAGATCTTGTTTGGGGCAAAGAGGGGACAGGGAAGAGCAATGGCTTTGGACTATCTAAACTTGCCAAGTTCCACCCCGAGGTTCTCGACAGCTTGCAGGACATCTTAGACGACATGGTGGTGATAAGCCGTAGTGCTAACCGTGTAAACCTTGAGAGTAAAACGCATAAAGCGGCTGTGCGCCTTGAATGGGATGGAGAGAAGAAGAATTGGCTATTGACTGCCTTTGAAAAAGAAAAGCCAACGGCTACCGACAGGACGACAGACATTGGCGATACTGAATTGCAGAATGACACAGCTCCTCTGCAAACCGAAAGCTCTTCTACCGACAAAGATAGCGATTCATCTCGTAATACCAACGATTTAAGCGAAAAAATTGCAGATGCCGAAGCGAATCGTGCGGATGGAGCTGCACAAGAAAGCGCATCCGGAGAAATAGATAGGCAGGGTAATCCTATAGACTCCGAAGGTAATCTTATTATCGAGGATGTAAGTAGTGTATCGGATATAACAGATGAAGACTTTACATCTCCTTATCGCACTATAGGGTTGCCCGTTGTTCCAAAGAATGTGTCTGATGCAATCGGAGCTGACGGAAAGCGTGTTATTATAAAGAAGAACATATTCGAGAAGAACGGCAAGGCTCATGCCTTTACTCCTCAATCAAGTAGGGATATATTGGAGAGAGCTTTATATAATCCTGACATTGTAGGACAGTCGCAGCCGAATACCAAAAAGAACCACTGGATTGTAATAAAGTTGGATGATAAAAGTCCGATAGTTGTTCTTGAAGTAAACAGCAACAAGGATAATGTGGAAATTGTAGGGTGGTACACTCTGGATAATAGGAATCTTGACAGAATAAAAAGACAAGCCAAACGTGAGGGCGGCGAACTCCTCATACTGACCTCTAAAGAGGCGGCGGCAAGCCTTTCCACTCTTCCGTCTGACTTGTCTTCTACCGACAAAGATAGTGATTTATCTCGTAATAACAGTGAGTTAGGCGAAAAAATTGCAGATGCCGAAGCAAATACCGATATAAATCCTACCGAAGCCCAGAAGGAAGCCGGCAATTACAAGAAAGGGCATGTGCGTGTAGGTACATTTGATATTAGCATCGAGCAACCGAAAGGTTCTGTTCGTAGTGGCGTGGATGCTAATGGCAAGAAGTGGGAAACGACCATGCAGAACACCTACGGCTACATTCGTGGTACGGAGGGCGTGGACGGCGACCATATAGATGTGTTCCTATCTGATGATATTGATGGGTGGAACGGTCGAAAAGCGTTTGTGGTGGATCAATACAACGAGGACGGCACGTTTGACGAGCATAAGGTAATGCTTGGCTTCAATGAGGCGGCCGATGCCGAGACGGCTTATTTCGCCAACTATGACAAAGATTGGGCGAAGAAGCACAAGACGGTGGTAACCCCCGTAAACTTGGAGGATTTCGAGAAATGGATAGGTAGCAGCCACCGCAAGACAAAAGCGTTTGCAGAATATAAGAGTGTAAAGACAGATAGCAATAAGGCGCAACAGGAACTTGACAAACGGGAAGCTGAAAACAATGACAACCTGCGTTTTCGCACGGCAAAGGAGAGCGATGTTTCCTCGTTCGCACAGAAGCATCAACTGGAAGAGGCAGACGTAAAGAAGTATGCAGAGTCCATGAAAGCAGGTAATCTGGGCGGAGCCAGCTATGCGTTCAAAAGCATCAAGAGAAGTATCCGCTTGGCAAACGACCTGCTATCTTTGGGTGAATTTGTCAAGGTATTCTCTCCGGTCAAGGCGGAGCTGTTCGACAAGTTCGGCAATGTCGACGAACTGCGCGACAGCTATGTCAAGCAGGCGCAGGATGAGCGCAACGCCATGGAAGCCGCCCGCAAACGGGAAGAGGAAGCTGCCGCAGCAGAAAGAAAACGACTGGAAGAGTTTGAACTGATGTCGAGCGAAGCGTTGGATCGCGCCTACCTTGAAGCCGTCGAAGCCCAAGACGAGAGCCGCATGCGCGACCTCGTGAACGAAGCCGCCCGGCGCAAAGGCTATTTGTCGACGGATGAGTTCAGAATGGCGCACCGTGCCCCCTCCTACGATGAAGAGGGCATCGACAAGAGTATGGTCGACGTGGCTCAGAACAAAGACAACATCCGCGACAGTCTGGACGAACAGTTCCGCATGAACCGGGACAAGAACCGGGAAGAGAGCATAGCGGCTATCAGCGAGGCGTTGGACGCCATAGATAAAGGAGAAAAGCCGATGGTCACCATCTACCGGGCGGTGCCCAAGTCACTCAAAGAGGGAAGCGTCCGGAACGGTGACTGGGTGACACTCTCCGAAGCCTATGCCCGGCAGCACGGCAACCACGCCTTGGAGGGGGACTACCGGATGATGGAAGAACGTGTACCGGCTGAGAACCTCTATTGGGACGGGAACGACATCAACGAATGGGGATATGACGACAAGAGCGACTACCTGTATAAGGACACCCGGAACAACCGCAAGTTGAACGACCTGGTTACCCGGGACGACAAAGGGAACATCATCCCCCTGTCTCAACGCTTCAACGCCCGGAAGAGCGACCCCCGCTTCCGCTTTATCGGTGAGCAGGGAGCAGCAAGGCTTGATGCAGCAGAAGAAGCAACTACCCGTCTTGACAACTTGAATGTGGCAAGGGAGATGGAATCCGCTTTCAATGAAAAGAAGCAGCGGATAGAAAAGCTGCGTAAAAGTGAGCCGGTGGAAATAACAGGCAGGGAGATCGAGCCGAGCGATGATCTGAAACAATATAAGAAGAATGCACTGGAGTATGGGAAAAGGCTGCGTGGTGAATATACCAACAAAGACACAGGAGTTGTTATCTCTGTGACAGGAGGCAATAGCCGGGGTGGTATTCGCGAGATTTTGCAGCATGATTACAAGGATGTGGAGCATCTGCAATCTATCGCAGCCATACCTCAGATTATTGAAAACTCTATCTTTATAGAAGAACTTGCTAACGAGGATTTAGAGAAATATCCAGGTGTTAAATCGTTCTCTTATTATGTATGCGGGTTGAAAATAGCCGGTGTTGACTATACGGTGAAAGCCGTTATTGCCAATCAAAACAATGGAGAGCGGTATTATGACCACAAGTTGACTAACATAGAGAAAGGCAAATTACTATCCATTACCCCAACAATACAAAAAGCTGGAATGGATGGTAACTCGCCTTTATCCGACATCAAAGATAAGCGATTACTCTCTATCCTGCAAGCGAATGACCGGGAAAATGCACGTAAAATCAAACTTGCTACCGGCTGGGAGCGTGGTGCTGACGGGAAGTGGCGCTACGAGACACCGGATTTTGAATATGCTCCACCTGAGAATTTCGAAAAAGGCAAGAACTACAGCCTAAGCGAAATCCTCAAAGATGACGAGTTGTTCGCGGCCTATCCCAGGTTGAAAGAATTGAAATTCCGGTTGGAATCTCATCCGGACGAGTATAGCGGCGGATGGTTTGAACGCAATGAAATCGTTATCAATACGGCGCATAACAGGCCTTGGCTTTATGAATCGACTATCGCCCATGAGATACAGCATGCGATTCAATCATATGAAGGTTTTGAGGCATGCGACAATCCAGAAGCAGTGATAGGCAGATATTTGGATACTCAATATAAAATAGATACGGCTGATTTAAATACGCTTAATACCGCCGCATTTATTCGCAAAAGGGCTGAAAAATTGATTAAAAGGGGAAAGTATAAATACATGCGTTGGGCTGTCAGGTCCGCGATGGGTCCTCTTTATGGTAGAAATGGCATGTACTCAGACTATGGGCCGATCGAGACACTGGCTGTTTACCATACCTCAAAAGAGCTAAGAGATGCTTATGAGAAAGGACATAGGGAAGGTAAAAGCTATTTAACAGGGATACTTAGCAAGAAAGATGCTGAAGGTATTTATATGCGTAATGCCGGAGAGACAGAAGCCCGCAACGTGCAGAGGCGTTTGTCTATGACACCGGAGGAACGCAGGAATACCCTTGCTTTGGATACAGAGGATATAGCCCGTGAAGACCAGCTGTTTATCAATAACGCATTAAGAAAACCGGCTTCTTATGCGCCGGCTTCTGGGAATATCGAAGAGGTGAACACGCGGTTCAACGAAGAATTGCAGCGACAAATTGACGGTTCTTTGCCTAAAGGGCATGTTTATAAGCTGGGGAATCCGTCTAGGTTTTTACAGGCTGCGGGTATTCCGGATTTACCGATAGAAATGCCAGCGTCTCAACTTGAGTACAAGGCTACTTCTGGCAAACATGATTACGATTTGTCCGAAGTAATGAATTTGCCCGAAGCTATAGCAAATCCGATAGCGACTTTTTCATACGGAAATAAAGAGAAGTCGCAGAATATCCTTACAATGTTAGAGCATAATGGAGAGAATTTCCTTGTTGGAATGTTTATTCGTCCGACAGTAAAAGGGCGTGTGTTGGAGGTTAATAGTGTACGAAACGTATTTCCTAAGAATAATGATAGTATTGTTAGATGGATATTGGATGGAAAATTAACTAATGCAGATAAAGAAAAACTTCTGAATTTCCTTGACCAACAGCGTACCAATTACGCTGACGTGGCTTTTGTCTTGCCTGAAGAACAGGTGAAACAAGGAAATTCAGAAGTTTCCGAGAAAGGCCTTGCTTATCTCTCCTCAGCGTCACAACCGGTTCAGCAGGAAATAGATAAGCAAACCCTTTCATCTGCCACAAAGATAGTGGAATCTTTTGTAAATCCAACCCTTGACGAGGGAAAAATATCGTCTGCCGTAGATGAATTGGCAAGTGGCCTACATATTCCGATACACATCATCCGGGATGTAAACGATATCACGGACGATAACAAAGATACTCAACGGAAGAAACGAGGGTCCAAAGGTTGGTATGATATGGAAACTGGCGAAGTATATTTGGTTTTGCCCAATGCCGAAAGCATCGCCGACGCACAAGCGACCATTTTACACGAGGTCGTTGCGCATAAAGGGCTTCGCGGACTATTAGGAGAAAAGTTTGACGACATGATGGATTCTGTCTATCGCAACCTACCGGAAGATGTGCGCCGTAAGGTTACCCGTGCCGGACTTTCCCGCTATGGGGGAGACTTCAGGATCGCGACGGAAGAGTATTTGGCTTCTGTTGCAGAAAACGGTGTATCCGAGCCGTCCATTTGGCAAAAGATAAAATCGGCCATCCGCGGATTTTTCCGGTCGTTGGGAATCGATTTGCGTATGCGGGATGAAGATATTGCTTATATGTTATGGAAGAGTAAGAACCGTCTTGAAAAAGGTGATTCACTTGTTACGATCATTCATAAAGTGGCCAAAGATGGAAATATGCGTGATACATTGTTGTTCCGTGATCCGTTGGTTAGTAGCGGAACGATGCTTGCCACTTCGGCAGAAGAACGTCGTAGCATGGTTAGGGCTATTAGAAGCGTGATAGAAGGATTGAAATCAGCCTCACCATCATCCCGGAAGTTCTATCAGCGTTTCCGGGAAGGTTATCAAGATAGGATGATTGCGCTTCGTGAGTTCCAAAAAGAAGTAGAAAAAGAGACTGGACATAAGATACGGGATTTTGAGAATGCGTATGTATATGAAAATACAGCCCAGTCGAAAAGCCAGTATGATGTGGAAAAATTCAAGGAGACGGAGTTTAAGAAGCTGGTGGATGAAGTATCCCGGCTGTCTACTGTGGACGGCCATTTTGATGCCCAGAGAAATCGCGATGTTGAAAACTATATGATGATCAAGCATGGACTTGAAAGGAACAAGAAAATGAGAGAGGATGAGCTGGAGAAGTACAGAAGACGGAAGGAGGATAAACTTGAGCGTGTTAAGAAAGAAATGGAAGATTACTTCACGGAAAAGGAAAAATCAGGTAATTATTCGTCTAAACAGCTTGAAAACATGAGAAAGACCGTTGATAAGAGAATAGAGGAAAGGGAAAATGAAACGTCTGACCTTATAGAGAAGAAACGGATGTCGCTTGAATTGAAGGACTTCTCCGGTCTTACAGCTCTTAGTAAAGAAATTTTTGATTCTGATATGATGGAAGAGCAAAAGCTGAAAGACTGGGCTGAAAAATATGAGAATAGCCACAGCACTAATGGCCTATGGAAAGCGGTGGAAGCTGCCACACAGGCAACGCTGGAAAAGATGTACCAGACGAACTTGATCGGCCGTGAGGAGAGGGATAATCTGCAGAATATGTACGAATATTATATCCCTTTAAAGGAATGGGATGAAACGACGGCCGGCGACCTGTTCGACTATTTCGATGCGGACAAGGATATTGTGTCGAACCCGATAAAGAAAGCCCGTGGGCGTAAGTCAAGGGCTGGTGCCGTACTTGCCAACATCGCTCATGATTACGAAAGCGCTACGATGATGGGGTATAAGAATCTGACAAAACTCCGTTTTGCCAATCTGGTAAGAAATAGTAAGACAAAAGCAGCTGCAGTTTCTAACCAGTGGTACGTAAAAAGTGGAGTAGATGCGGAAGGCAATCCTATGTGGAAGGCTGTTTCGGCCGAAGGTCTGGTGGAAGATCCGGCAGAAAATGCCAAGATCATTAATGATTTCGAGGAAAAGATGAAGGATCTGCGGGAGAAAGGTGAGGCGAAGACTCGTCGCGAAGTGCTTACCCTCGGTGTCCCCGTCAAGGATTGGCAAGAGAAACAACATACTGTCCGTGTAAAAGAAGGAGGCCGTGATTTGCTTGTTTACATCAATGGAGATCCTCGTGTATCACAAGCTATTAATGGGCTAAATAACCAGAATTTGAATAATAGTGTGTTAAAAGCACTGAACCGGATCCGGCAGTTTATGATGCTTAATTACACCTCACGCTCTGTGAACTTCATCATACGAAATTTTGTCCGTGATTTGTTCTATACCAATACGATGAATTTCGTAAGATACGGAGCTGGATTCGAAGGCCGATATCTGAAAAATATCATACCGGCCATAAGGTGTATTGCGCGTGTTTCGTTTGGCTTTGAGGAAAAGGGGGCGAAAGCCAAACAAATGCGTTCGTCTTACGAAACCTTTTTGAAAGGTGGTGGACGTACGGGATTTGTAGCAGTTATGGGGTATGAAAAGTATAAACGTGAGGTTGACCGGATGGTTCGTAAAAGTGCTGGCGGTAGGTTACAAGTAAAAGATGTGTTCAATATGCTGGGAGGTTATTTCGAAACCGTCAACTCTATTATAGAAAACACGTCCCGCTTTGCGACTTATCTGGCTGCCAAAGAAACCGGCATGTCGGAACTACAAAGTATTAGCGCGGCCAAGGAAGCATCCGTGAACTTCAATCGGAGAGGAAGTGGAGCAATGGGTGCTGTGTGTGCGCAGAACTTCTATTTCTTCTTTAATGCGGCCGTTCAGGGATCGCATAATTTCCTTGGTGCAGCGAAAGCAAATCCTGGCCGTGCTTCGGCGGCGATCGCCATGTGGGCAACACTGGGATTTGCCTATTGTATGTTGACGGACCTTCTGTTGGGGGATAACGATGAATATAACGAGATCCCAGATTATGTACGGCAAAACAATGTGATTATTCCGGTAGGAGAAGGAAAATATGTTCTTTTGCCCTTATCTGTGGAACTTCGTGCTTTGTATGGATTGGGTGATATGAGTGCACAATATCTTCGTGGTGAATATAAGGGGCGCAGCTTTACTGCTGATGTGACGGGCAGGATGATGACACTGCTTCCCTTCTCATTCGAAGCTGAAGGCTCAGATAATTGGCTAGAAACAGCAATACGAGTATTTACTCCGGATATGTTTACCCCGATCACCGATGCATACCTTTGGAATCAGAACTTTTTCGGGAAACGGATCACGGGGCGCAACGAGTTTAATAAGTATGTTCCAGAATATCATAAGGTAACGACTGGAACCAGCAAAGCGATAATCAAAGCCTCCGAACGGCTGAATAGTCTGTCGGGAGGCGATTATGCCTCTAAAGGAAAATTGGATTATGCTCTTTTGAATCCTTCTGCCGTAGAGTACCTTTTCGAACAGTACTTAGGTGGCGTAGGTAAAGCCATTGCTCAATGTTACAAAACGGTGGAAGGCGCAGTAACCGGAGATGTGCAGCTTAGGAATATCCCAGTTGTGAGCGGGCTGACCTATGACACAGAAAATATGGTTCCGCGTAATTATACAAACGAACGCTATAACCATTACGTGAAAGAGTATGAAGAGATGCAGAGTAGGGATAGGATGTACCGTAAAGGGCTCGAAGGGGGTAAGGACCTGTCGGGTAATTACAAATCCTTTGCCAATAGTCGTGCATACCGACGTTATCAAACGACCGGCTTTTATAAAAAAGCGATTGAAAGTATGTATGATATGGCCCGCTTGATGGATGGAGAAGAAAAGAAAGCTCTTTACGAACAGGCGAGAAAGACAAAAGAAATGATGATTAACGAATTAGACAAAATAGGAGATGAATAGAAAGTTTTATAACCGTAGATTGAAACCGGGAGTGGAGCGGGGTGGTCGCACCCGGTCAGCTATTAGTTTGACAAAGGCTACAGATGTGCTGAAAGAGGCTGAAAATGCTTGGTGGGGACTTAGTGAGGTTCGCAAGAAGGCTGCACGTTCCCAGATGTATGGATTTGAAGATCAATGGGGCGATCTTGTTATTGATCCAGCAAGTGGGAAGAAAGTGACAGAAAGTGCATATATTCGATCGCAGGGTAAAGTGCCTTTGAAAAACAATGTCATTCGCCCGATTTTGAAAAATATCGACGGACAATTCCGAAATAACCAAACGAAGCCCGTTTGTGTTGTTAGGGACAAAAGGGAAAGTAAGATTGGAGAAATGATGAGCATTGCAATTGAGTATTGCCATCAGATCAACGAAACGACGGAAATGGATGCTGCAAGTTTGACGAATCTTATGCTTTCAGGGTTATGTGCCCAACGGGTAGAGTACGGCATGAATCCGGCTAAACAAAATTTGGATGTGTGGGTTTATCCAACCAATACTTATCGGTTATTCTTCAACACGGATATAGAAGATCCTCGGACATGGGATCTTCGTATTATCGGGGAAATGTATGATATGACTCTTTCGGATATTGTGGCCGCATTTGCCCGTGATAAAACAACCTGTGATGATATTTATCGGATTTACGGTGATCATAACGGGGCTACCTGGGCTGATTCGTTTGGATTACAAGGGGACCAGAACAAAAATATGGATTTTTATATGCCGTCCCGTCCAGATCTTTGCCGGGTGATTCTTGTTTGGAAAAAGGAAAGTCGGGAAGCACTTTTTTGCCGTGACCTATTGAGTGGGGAATGGTGGTATTCCAATCTTTCCGACAGAAAATCGATAGATGTTTTAAATAAGCAGCGTATGGAAGAAGCGTTAGCTAACGGCATGGACCCGGAAGATGTGCTTCTTGTGGAATATACCTATTCAATTGAGCAATATTGGTACTATCGTTACATGACTCCGTTCGGAGATGTGTTACAGGAAGGGCGTTCACCTTACTGGCATAAAGAGCATAATTACATATTGAACATTTATCCGTTTGTCAATGGTAAAGTCTTTAATTTTGTTGATGACTTTATTGATCAGCAAAAGTACATAAACCGGACGCTTACGATGATCGATTTTATTCGTTCGTCTACTGCGAAAGGACTTCTCATTGTGGATGAAGATGCTTTTCAGGGAATGAGCCGGGAGCAGATTGTAGATGAATATGTGCGTTATAATGGTGTGCTTTTTGTTCGTCTTAAACAGGGCCAGAATATACAGAATATCGTTCATCAATATAACGGATCTGCGGCTGTTGCCGGAGATTACGAACTATTGAACTTACAATTGAAACTTATCAATGATATTTCTGGTGTAAATTCTGCAATGCAAGGCCAAACGCCATCTTCTAATACGCCATCTTCGCTTTATGCCCAGCAGGTTCAGAATTCAAGTATGAATGTTAAAGGCTTGCTTGATTCTTTTCGTAATTTTCAAAAGAAGCGAGACAATAAAGTAATGAAGACGATTCAGCAATTTTATACTTCTGCTCGATATATAGACCTTGCCGGATCGGACTATTCGAAAGAAAGTAAATGGTATGATCCGGAAAAGGTGCAAGATTCAGAAATAGATGTCTATATTACGGAAGGTTCTAATACTCCGGTTTATCAAATGGTGATGAATGAGTTCTTGATGGAGCTTTACAAAAATCAGGCAATAAATGTCAAGCAATTGCTTGAAAATTCGTCGCTTCCGTTTGCTGAACGTATCTTGGAAAGTATTAAGCGGGATGAAGCGGAGATGTTGCAGGCCCAAGAGGAAGGTCGTATGGCGCAACTTCAGGGAATTCCTTCTGAGATCATAGGTCAAATCCGGGCATAATTTTAAATAACGAGGCAAGATCATTTCCGATCTTGCCTCGTTTCATATTGTAGCTTCCGATATGACTTTACGGGTTGGTGTAGCTATTGGGGTATTTACGGCAAATGGAAGACCTATCCGATAGCAGATCCATACGCCGATAGCACGAGTCATGAGTCTGTCATCATGCATTCCTTCAACAGCTCCCATTGTTTTACCATCTTCTTTGATTTCAAATGTGTCGTGTTCGTCTACGGCTTCCTCGCATCTTTCGATGTATAAAGAATCCCGTATTGCTTTTGCTTGATGGGAGATAACCATAGGCTTGGTTGATGTGTTGGTGTGAAATCCCCATTTTGCTGGGGCGCCTTGTCTGATTTGGTCGGCCGGGGTGCGACAGTAGAGATTGGAGTAATGCCCTGCTATCTCGTCTAAGATGTATTCGAAATTATTGCCTTCCGTGCCTTCTGTTTCAAGCGTGTTACTTTCTATTACAACCATAGCATCCTCCTCGTCAGCATAAAATGTTGCCATCTGTACAGCCTTCCAAGCGCCTTTATCATGGTCGATATGGCCGTGCCATTCGGCTACCACTTCCGGGATGCCTCCGTCCATCATCCAATAGCGATCAAAGACGGTGATATCCGTGTAGTCGGCTTCATCTGAAACTCCCCCTACATCCATAACGACAATATAACGATTTCGATATCGTTTTGATTTATCCGGCATTTTCCAAATGGACAAGCAGCCTATTTCTTCTTTTGACAACCGAAGATTCTGAAGGCTTCCTATACCCGTTTCTTCCGAACCTGAAATTTCACCATGAAAAATAGGATCGATGCAAGTTTCGCGTAGTTTGAGCGTGTCTGAAAGCCGGAAACGTCGTCGTCCAGTAGACTGAAAGGCTTCTGTTGGAGTGCTTGGATATTCGGAATTCATACGCCAAATATCTTTCATGTCTTTCTTTTTTTCTCTATACCAAGCGATAGCTTCCAGTGTAGCTCCCAGTTTCCAAAGGTCCCATTCGTATTCGTCCATAGAATGGATAAACTCTTCGTGGTCATCAATAGGGATTGAATAAATATCAATATCAAACCATGCTACAAAAATAGGGAGCAGGTTATTTTTACCTTTGACAGCCTGTTGCCATGTACGATGAAAAAAATTACCAACGCTTTTTGCCGTACTTTCCAACCCTAAAATCGTATATGCTGTATCATAAATGGAACCGGATATAGACTGGATAAGGTCCTCCGGCTTTTTGCCTGGTGTAGCTCTCCAAAGTCCAATTTCGGTTAGGTGAGCTCCTGATATGTCACCGCTTCGAAGTGTATCGGGTTTTTGGAAAGATCCGATCGAGACAACACAATTTGTGTTTTGAATGACTTTGTTTTTGCTTGAACCTTCAAAGGGTGTGAATTTAACCGTTTCTCCAAGCAGATAAGAAGGGTATTTGTTTAAAGCCTTTGTGATCATTGCCCGAACGTTTCTTGACTGTGTTTCCACATCTCCACAAATGACGGTATTCCAGTTTCGACGGTGTACGAGCATTATCCAAAGCATATAAATTTGGACGAGTGTTGATCCTCCCCACTGTCGTGCTTTTAAGAGGATAAACTTGATAGGCTTTCCGGCCTTTCGTAGTTTTTCAAGTTTATTCAGTACTCTTCTTTGCGCACGGTTTAGTTTAAATGGGATATCTTTTGGGCTCACTTTATCTTTTATAAAGATGAATGAATAGGTCCAGTATTCAAAATCGTATATTATCCGATATTTTATAAATTCAATCCAAAGCTGGTTTAGGGCTTCTTCGGAATACTCCACTTCTTTAATAAATCGGGTAATATATCCTTTGAATCCATATTTGGCAAGTCTACGGATAAACAGGTTTTCTTTTATCAATTCAACCGGTAAATACATATCACCAATAGGGGAGTCTTTTATTGAAATCTTTTTTCGTTCCCCTACGGCACCAAGACCGGTGACTGGATTGTATGGTGCGTTTATTATTTCGTGTCTTTTTCTGTTTTCTTCCAAGATATTTTCGATCTCGAAATCATTGTGAATGTCGTGCATAATCGAGATAAAATGAATGAGATTGCTAAAGCTGAAGTATGTATTTGCCAATTAATGACATTATAGCCGAATATTGACTGCATTATTAACATTATAAGCAACATGATTGTATATTTCTGTCGCTTCGAATGCCTATCTTGCCATATCTTGCTTAAATACATGCCGATCATGGAAAATATGATGGTTGATGCGCCGAATGTCGGTTTTCCAGAGCAAAAGATTGCAGAAGACAGGATTACAGATATTGGTATTACGATAATTGGGGCTTTGCGTCCATAATATTCTGCAATCACCGGCTTATATATCAGGTATCCGATTGAATTGAAGAACATGTGCATAAAGGTC
>OIWN01001296.1_pt1 | contig 20046 bp, 15 predicted proteins | sample 1587591 | NCBI WGS metagenome assembly OIWN01 (sample SAMEA3888901, study PRJEB22519) | human gut metagenome | biome: human gut; feature: human-associated habitat; material: faeces | place: Denmark | collected 2010 | reverse complement strand
GTCGATTTGCTTTAGGAATTGGGACGACAGATCTAAAAATGTTAACGAATAAAAGAGTCTGAAAATGAAAGAAGATATAAAGAAAGTCCTGATACTCGGTTCCGGCGCCCTAAAGATCGGTGAAGCGGGAGAATTCGACTATTCAGGTAGCCAGGCTTTGAAAGCCATCAAGGAGGAGGGAATCCAGACAGTGCTTATCAATCCGAACATCGCTACGGTACAGACTTCGGAAGGAGTGGCAGATACCGTTTATTTCCTGCCCGTCACTCCCTTCTTTGTCGAAAAGGTGATCGCCAAAGAACGTCCGGATGGCATCCTGCTCGCTTTTGGAGGCCAGACGGCGTTGAACTGCGGTGTGGCGCTTTACCAGAGTGGTGTGCTGGAAAAATATAACGTCCGTGTACTCGGTACTCCGGTACAGGCAATCATGGATACGGAGGATCGCGAACTCTTCGTCCGCAAACTCGACGAGATCGGTGTGAAGACGATCAAGAGCGAAGCGGTGGAAAATGCCGAAGATGCCCGCCGGGCTGCTGCCGAGTTAGGCTATCCGGTGATTGTCCGTGCCGCTTATGCTTTGGGCGGCCTCGGCTCCGGCTTCTGCGACAATGAGGAGGAACTGGATGTACTGGTTGAAAAAGCCTTCTCTTTCTCTTCTCAAGTGTTGGTGGAAAAGAGTTTGAAGGGATGGAAAGAAGTGGAATATGAGGTGGTGCGCGACCGTTTCGACAACTGTATCACGGTCTGCAACATGGAGAACTTCGACCCGTTGGGTATCCATACCGGCGAAAGCATTGTGATCGCTCCCTCACAGACACTGACCAACAGCGAGTATCATAAACTTCGTGAACTGGCTATCCGGATCATTCGTCATATCGGTATCGTGGGCGAATGTAACGTGCAATATGCTTTCGATCCGGAGAGCGAAGACTACCGCGTGATCGAAGTGAATGCCCGTCTTTCCCGTTCGTCTGCGCTGGCCTCTAAAGCAACCGGTTATCCGTTGGCTTTCGTCGCAGCCAAGTTGGGACTGGGTTACGGCCTTTTTGATTTGAAAAACTCGGTGACGAAGACGACAAGTGCTTTCTTCGAACCGGCTCTCGACTATGTGGTCTGCAAGATCCCGCGCTGGGATTTGGGTAAGTTTCATGGTGTGGCTCGTGAGTTGGGGTCGAGCATGAAATCTGTGGGCGAGGTGATGGCGATCGGGCGCACCTTCGAAGAGGCGATCCAAAAAGGGTTGCGTATGATCGGACAGGGCATGCATGGTTTCGTGGAAAACAAGGAGCTGGTGATAACCGACATCGACAAGGCACTCCATGAACCGACCGACACCCGTATCTTCGTTATCTCCAAAGCGTTCCGTGCCGGATATACCATCGATCAGATACACGAACTGACCAAGATAGACCGGTGGTTCCTACAAAAACTCTACGGAATCATGTGTACCTCCAAGGAGTTGCATAAATTGACAATTGACAATGGACAATTGGCAATTAAAAAAGAATATCGCAATCCTGATAATTGTCAATCGTCCATAGTCTATAGTTCATTGCTTCGCAAGGCGAAACGGCAAGGTTTCTCCGATTTTCAGATAGCTCGCGCCTTCGGCCTTGAGGGAAATATAGAAAAAGGTATGATGCAGATCCGCCAGTTTCGTAAGGAACACGGCATCGTTCCGGTAGTGAAACAGATCGATACGCTGGCTGCTGAATACCCGGCGCAGACGAACTATCTGTATCTGACCTATAGCGGTACGGAAAACGACGTGCAGTATCAGGGTGACCACCGTTCCATCGTCGTGCTGGGTTCCGGCGCTTACCGGATCGGCAGTTCGGTCGAGTTCGACTGGTGTGGCGTGCAGGCGTTGGAAACGATCCGTAAGGAAGGTTGGCGTTCAGTGATGATCAACTACAATCCCGAAACAGTTTCGACCGACTATGATATGTGTGACCGCCTTTACTTCGATGAACTGACCTTCGAGCGTGTGATGGATATCCTCGAACTGGAAAATCCGCACGGCGTGATTGTCTCGACAGGCGGCCAGATACCCAATAACCTGGCGATGCGTCTGGACGAGCAGCATGTCAATATCTTGGGGACATCCGCCAAGAGTATCGACAATGCCGAAGATCGCGAGAAATTTTCCGCCATGCTGGACCGCATCGGTGTGGACCAGCCGCGTTGGAAAGAGCTTTCGTCGATGGAAGATATCAACGAGTTTGTGGCTGAGGTGGGTTTTCCGGTCTTGGTTCGTCCGAGTTATGTGCTGAGTGGCGCCGCCATGAATGTCTGCTCCAACCAGGAAGAACTCGAACGCTTCTTGCAGCTGGCAGCCAACGTGTCGCAGAAACATCCGGTCGTTGTCAGCCAGTTCATCGAACATGCCAAGGAAGTGGAAATGGATGCAGTAGCCGATAAGGGTGAGATCGTCATGTATGCTATCTCCGAACATATCGAGTTTGCCGGTGTGCATTCCGGCGATGCAACTATCCAGTTTCCCGCACAAAAGCTGTATGTTGAAACGGTCCGCCGCATCAAGCGTATCAGCAAGCAGATCGCAAAAGAGCTGAATATCTCTGGTCCGTTCAACATCCAATATCTGGCGAAAGGCAACGAGATCAAGGTGATCGAATGTAACCTTCGCGCGAGCCGTTCCTTTCCTTTCGTCAGCAAAGTATTGAAGATTAACTTTATTGAACTGGCCACTCGCATCATGTTAGGTTTACCTGTCGAGAAACCTAATAAGAACGAATTCGATCTGGATTATGTAGGTATCAAAGCCTCGCAGTTCTCCTTCAACCGCTTGCAGAAAGCTGACCCTGTTTTAGGTGTTGATATGGCTTCGACGGGCGAGGTCGGGTGTATCGGCGACGATGTTTCCGAGGCTGTTTTGAAAAGTATGCTTTCCGTCGGTCTCCGTATCCCAGAAAAGAATATTCTGCTCTCGACGGGTACGCCAAAACAGAAAGTGGCCATGTTGGATGCCGCCAAGATGTTGGCATCGAAAGGCTACAACCTCTTTGCAACAGGCGGGACACACCGCTTTCTCGAAGAAAACGGCATCTCCAGTACGCGGGTTTACTGGCCGAGCGAGGAGGACATGGAACCTCAAGCACTCACCATGCTCCACGAAAGGAAGATTGACATGGTTGTGAATATTCCGCGCGACCTTTCAGCCGGTGAGTTGAATAATGGCTATAAGATCCGTCGTGCCGCCATCGATCTGAACGTTCCGCTCATCACAAATGCCCGTCTGGCAAGCGCCTTTATCGAAGCATTTTGCACGCTGGGCATGGACGATATACAAATCCGAAGCTGGCAGGAGTATAAGTGATTTGTTACTTTTGGATCAAGTTCAAAGTAACAGAAATAATTATTACATTTGTGGTAATTAAAATAAACCAATATGAAGATAGGATTATTTATTCCCTGTTATATCAATGCGGTATATCCGGAAGTTGGTGTTGCTTCCTATAAATTATTGAAAAGTCTCGGGTTGGATGTGGATTATCCGTTAGACCAGACTTGTTGTGGCCAGCCAATGGCAAATGCCGGATTCGAGCATGAATCGGCAGGGTTGGCGCTGCGTATGGAAGAATTGTTCCGTTCGTACGATTATGTGGTTGGCCCTTCTGCCAGTTGTGTCGCTTTCGTGAAAGAGAATCATCCCGGTATTCTGGAAAAGGCAGGTCATGTGTGTATGAACAGCAAGAAGATTTATGATATCTGCGAGTTTCTGCACGATATTGTGAAGGTCAAGGAACTGAAAGCTGAATTTCCCCACAAGGTAAGCATTCACAATAGCTGTCACGGTGTGCGCGAGTTGCATCTTTCTTCTCCGAGTGAACGGAATATCCCGTATTTTTCTAAGTTGCGCGATCTCCTCTCTTTGGTGAAAGGCATTGAGATATTCGAACCGAAACGTATCGACGAGTGCTGTGGGTTCGGTGGCATGTTTGCGATTGAGGAACCCGAAGTGTCCGTCTGTATGGGACGAGATAAGGTGAAGGACCACATGAGCACAGGAGCCGAGTACATCACCGGTGCCGACAGTTCCTGCCTGATGCATATGGAAGGCGTGATCAAGCGTGACAACCTTCCGATCAAAACGATTCATATTGTTGAAATATTAGCCTCCGGATTATGAGCACGAAACATTCAAAAGCGGCTGCCCGCTTCATCGGGAACCGCAAGCAGGAAGCCTGGCACGACGAAACCCTCTGGATGGTCCGTGTCAAACGGGATAAAATGAGCCATTCGCTTCCCGAATGGGAACGCTTGCGTGAACTGGCTTGTGAGATCAAACTTTATTCGAACAGCCATTTGGATGTCCTTTTGGAAGAGTTCGAGAAGAACGCCACGGCCAACGGAGCGATTGTCCATTGGGCGAAAGACGCGGCGGAACATAATGCGATCGTCGAGGAAATCCTGCAACAGCACAAGGCGCATACGCTGATAAAGAGCAAATCCATGTTGACAGAAGAGTGTGGTATGAACGATTACCTGTTCGGAAAAGGTTACGATATAATCGAGAGCGACCTCGGCGAACGTATCCTTCAATGGATGAAACTTCATCCCAGCCATATCGTGATGCCCGCTATCCATATCAAGCGGCAGGAGGTGGGCGAGATGATGGAGCGCGTGTTAGGTACGGAAAAAGGCAATTCCGACCCGACCTATCTGACGCATGCCGTCCGCAAAAATATGCGTGAGAAATTCCTGACAGCCGATGTTGCCATGACGGGAGCTAACTTTGCAGTTGCTTCGACTGGAGAGATAGTGGTCTGCACCAACGAGGGGAATGCAGATATGGGAACTTCTTTCCCGAATGTTCACATTGCGACGTTCGGAATGGAGAAGATCGTGCCGGATCGGGACTCGTTAGGTGTCTTCACCCGCCTGCTGGCACGCTCCGGCACGGGGCAGCCGATCACTTCCTACACTTCTCACTATTGTAAACCGAAAGAAGGAGGTGAGTTTCATATCATCATAGTCGATAACGGGCGGAGTGATATCCTGGCATGTCCCGATCATATCCGTACGCTGAACTGCATCCGTTGTGGCGAGTGTATGAATACTTGTCCGGTCTATCGCCGTAGCGGTGGTTATTCCTATACATATTTTATACCCGGCCCGATTGGGATCAATCTAGGGATGCTGAAAGATCCGGTGAAATATTCGGACAATGTTTCTGCCTGTTCGTTGTGCCTCTCTTGCTCGAATGTTTGCCCGGTCAAGATAGACCTCGGCGAACAGATCTATCGCTGGCGTCAGGACTTGGATAAGATAGGGAAAGCGAGTACGGAGAAAAAGATTATGTCCGGCGGCATGAAGTTCCTGATGGAACGTCCGAAACTGTTCAATACGGCTTTGAAGTTTGCCCCGGTAGTCAATAACATGCCTCGTTTTATGATCTACAACGCTTTGAATGCATGGGGGAAGGGCCGTGAACTGCCAGCTTTTGCCAAGCAGTCGTTCAATGAAATGTGGAAAAGTAACAAGATAAAATAATGTAGGGGTGAAGTATGCTTGCCCTTAAAATGATACGACAATGAGTAGCAAAAACGATATATTATCTGCTATCCGTCGTCACACCGGCAAACGTTACGATATGCCGGAACTGACGCTGGATGCCATCACTTACGAAGATAAAATCCTCCAGTTTACCGACTCTCTGAAAGCTGCTGGGGGGCAAGTCGTCCTGATGCAGCCTGGAGACGATATCAACGATATTATTCGTCACCATTTTCCTGATGCAATCCGTATCGCCTCCAATCTGTCCAGTATTACCTGTGCCACCTTTAATCCGGACGATCTCGACGATCCTCGTGAGTTGGACAATACAGACCTTGCCATCGTGGAAGGCCATTTTGGTGTAGCCGAGAACGGGGCTGTCTGGATTACCGGGTGCTACCGGATGATCCGGATGGCCCGGAGCCACGGGATTGTCCGGATTACCGGGAGAGACCGGGTTATCCGGGTTGTCCGGCGGGGTAGGCGTATCAGGATAATCGGGCGTAGGCGGGGTAGGGGGCGTAGGCGGCGTGTCCGGCTTGGTGGGGGTGTAAGCACCCACCTTGGGGCTGGCATCCACCGCATAATTCCACTTGCCATCCTCCGCCATGGGCAGAGAGACAAGGAACGGATTGATCGGCTCATAGCCCTTGGAAGCCTCGGTCTGCACGATCAGATACAGGCCCAGCTCCAGACCACGGAAGGTCACGTTGCCGTCCGCATCAATGGTCTTTGTGGTGCCCTCGGCGCTTTGGGGCAGATACTCCTGCAGCTGGGCCGCAAGGGTGCTGTCGGTCAAATCACCCAGCGCAATGCCGCAGCCGTAGAAATCGCCGCAGTATTCGTAGCTCAGGTTGCCGTTTTGGCGCTTTACCTCGGCCACACGGTACAAAGTGAGCTTGCCGCCGCTCAGCGCCTTATCGTTGGCGCTGTCGTACAGCGTAACGTGGATGGTGCCGGTAGTGGGATTGCCGCTGCTGTCCACCAGCTTGATGTTTGCGCTGGTGGCAAGGGCAGGCAGCGCACTTGTTACCAGAAGGCACAGCACCAAAAGCAGGGCCGCAGCGTGCTTTTTGAGATCAGTGCGTTTCATGTTTTTCACCTCTTGTAGATTTGCGTTTGCGGTTGGAGAACAGCAGCCAGAGCAGCAGCACCAGCAGCAGGGGCAGTGCCATGATGGGAGCTGTGATGATCGGTTCGATCTTGATGGCATCGGCTGTTACACGGATGTGCTTGAGCTTGTCCGGCGTTTCGATGCGCCGTCCCCGCACCAGAAGGCGGTGGGAGTTGATGCCGTAGGGGGTGCAGGTCATCAGGGTGACGTAATCCTTGCCGTCCACCACCTTGAGGTTGTCGGTCTCGGTGGGCAGAACGATGGAGATCTGGTCCACCTCATAGGTCAGCACCCGGTCCAGCACCGTGATGGTGAAGGTATCGCCCACTTCCAGCTGGTCCAGATTGGTGAACAGCTTGGCGCTGGGCAGGCCGCGGTGAGCCGAAATGACCGCGTGGGTGCTCTCGCCGCCCACCGGCAGGCTGGTGCCCTCCAAGTGGCCTGCGGCGATCTGCAGCACGCCATCGCTGGTGCCGTGGTAGATGGGCAGCTCCACACCGATCTTTTCAATGGTGATGTAGCCCATAATGCCGGTGCCGGTGACATCCAGCGTGGCGTTGTAGCTGGTGAACCGGTCGGCATGGAACAGCGCGTCCGGGTCGGCGGCGATCTGCGCATTGAACGCATCTGCCGCCTCGAAATAGGCGCTGTAGTCGGCATCGGTCAGATTGTCCACATCCTCGGCATAGGTGGCCACAGCACGGGACTGATGCAGCTGGTTGACGTAATCGCTGAGGGTGGGGTATAACATCACGGATAGACCCACGAAAAAGACGAGGATCAGGATGATGGTGCTTTTGTTCTTTTTCATGGGCTACTCCCTAATGTTATAAGGATAGGAGCGGGGGCCTTGCGGCCCCTTTGCTCCGGGTTCTTGGGGAAAATGGAGCTTACTTGTTCTCCATGCGCTTCTTGGTGACCAGCAGAACGATGGCCGCAACCATCAGGCCGCCGCCGACCACATAGAACAGGGTAGTGCCGATGCCGCCGGTGGAGGGCAGGGTAATGCCGCCGGCTTTTTTGTTGATGATGGTGGTGGACAGGTTACCGGACAGATCAACATGGTTTACGTCGTGCGTTGCAGAAATGACGATTGTAGTATCGGGACAGGCACTGTAACCGTCAGGAGTTTTGGTCTCCCTCAGGTAGTAGGTGCCAGCGTCCAGACCCTTGACATTGAACTGACCATTAGCGGCGGATTTCATTTCAACAGCTTCTTTGTTTTTATCGGTTGCGTCTTTGATGGGGTAGTAGAATTCGCCGTCTTGGTAGAGCTTCACTTCATTCTTATAATCCGCATCGCTGTACAGACGGAAGCCGGCGCCCGGCAGCGGAGTACCGTCTTCCTTCTCTGCACGCTTGGTGTTGTTCAGCTGGTAGGTGAACACATAGACTTCGCTTTTGGGAGTGGTGCCCCAGTAATCGCCGGGTCTGGGGTTATTAGAGTACTTGAGCTGTACGCTGTTTTTGTTATCGGTAGAGCCACTTCCAATATTGACATAGGCTTTTTCGTTCAGGTGTGCAGTATAGGTGAACGTAATAGTAGCGCCGTCATTCAAATCAAACCCTGCGTCTTTGGCACAGGCCTTAACATCAGGAATGTTTACCTCAAAATAGTTTTGAGTTTCAAGATTGTCAGTATTAATGGTATACTTCAAAGTATCGGTGATATTATAGGTGTTGTTATTGGATTTAATGACTACACTATCGGGTCCGTCATAAGTAATGCCCTCGGACAGAGTATCTTTGAAGCAAACAGCGTACGTATCATAGTAATCGTAAGCATGGTCGGTGCTTGCGGGCAAGGTAGCGGTCAGCTTGAACTGGAACTTTTCATTGATCGCATGGTCAGCGCTGGAACCAAAAACTCCTGTGCTGGTGCCATCCTGATTGTCGAAATTGTCGAAAACCTCCTTCTTAACAGAGGGCTTTTCGGCCTTAGGCGTAATTGGAACGTTCCAGTTTGCGTGGGTAACCATCAGCAGGAAGGAATTGTAGGCATGATCGAAATCGCCAGGATTAAATGGGGTAGTATCAACGACCAGATAATAACCTGCCTCGTCAAAATGGATGTGATCGCTACCACCACCACCTTCAACGGCGGGTTTCGGTTTTGCATTGGCATCCGGGTAGAGATAGTGGCATACAAAACGCGCGAAAGCGATGCTGTTAGCATCGGAATCGTCCCATTTGCTGATAACCTCAAGAACCTTCTGAGCAGTGTTAGCGTCGGTAGCGTCGATAAAATGAAACTGAGTGCCAAGGGTAGAATCTGCTTTCAATTGGTCCAGAAAAGCGGCAGGATTATCAGCGATGTTGCTGCCCCACGTAACGTTGGAAATCTTAAAGTCTTTAATATCATTACCCTCAACATCACCCTTGAAGATCTGGAAAGCGCTGAAAGAGTGCCATGTGGTGATGTCCCCCTCAGTGCCTGCAAACGCCGGGATCGCCATGGCGCACACCATGGCAACTGCCAGCAGTGCGGCCAGCAGCTTTTTGATTGCTTTCTTCATCATGATTTGCGAAAATCTCCTTTCAAGTTTTTCTGATTCCTATTTTCAGGGTCTGCTTCCGGCGCAGAATCAATTTTGCCGCCGTGTCAGGAAGGATGCAGGCTTTTTAACGTGCCCTCCTTTCGCGTCTGCGCTTTCTGCAAACCCCGCACACCAGAGCGGCAAGCATCAGTGCGCCGCCACCTGCTGTATACAGTTTGGTACCGGCCCCGCCGGTAGAGGGAAGTTCGTAGTCGGACGGATCGGCCTGACTGGTGATCACAAGGCTGTCGGTTTTTACCGGCTCTTCGGCATCATCGCTGATGGGCGTATCCAGAATCTTGATGTTATTGATTACTCCGTCAACAGCCGTTTCGCCAACGTCCTTCAGCTTGACGGTGTAGCGGATAGAATAGGTGCCTGCGGCAATGGGGGAACCGGCAGAACCCAAGGTGATCTTGCGCTCACCATTATCATCTTCCCAAGTGATGCGGAGCGTTGTATCGCCGTTTTCCATGCTGAGCTGGAGCGAGTCTTCGACATATTCGGCGGTTACGCCGGTGGGCAGGGTCATGCTGTCCGCAAGCGTCAGTGGGCCGGCCTGTTCGTTCTGGACCACAAGCGTAACAGTGTAATCCAGGTAGGCATCGCTGCCATCGCAGCGCGGGTCCTTCACGCTCTGGTTAAGGTCATAGTTCGTATCGTCTTTTTGATCCTCATCGGGGGTTTCATCCGGGTTGATGGTGATATCAAGGGCGTAATCTTTGTTGACCTCGATCTGATTAAAGCCGCTGCTGGTGACCTCGCTCTGGTTCCACTGGAAATTGAAGGCAACGTTGCTGGTGACCTTGGCATCGGAAGTATCCGCGCCTGCGTCTTCCGCCTCTTTCTGCTGGATATAGTTTTGGTCGTACCGCAGCACGGCGTACCAGCAGCCGTCATTCCCCTTGAGCAGCCGGTAGCTGCCGCAGGTGTCATAATTGCCGGTATCTTCCAGTTTGCCGGAGATAAGCTCATCGTTCAGCACATCAAAGCTTTTGGGCAGCTTAACATGGACAAAGTAGTCGTTTTCCTGGATCGCTTTGACCGGGATATCTGTGACGGTAAGGCTGCTGTGCAGAAGCTCCGAAATGGTGGTGACGTTGGTATCCTCGTATTCAGTGCCATTCTTGCGCTGCACCGTCAGAGCAGTGAGGTAATCCAGTGCATCCAGACCTTTGATGGTGGTAATGGCATCTGCGTCATCTTCGACTTTGAAATCCGGCGTAGCAACGCCGTAATCGGCCTGCTGCGCATTTGCCACAGACACCAGCGTTGTCACCTGCGAAGCATTCAGCGTGACTTTAGCCACCTTGCCATCCACATCGCCGGAGATCACGGTCAGGGTGCCGAAATCTTCGTCCACATCGCTCACGATGCCAACGGTGCTGGCATCCACGGTGTATTCCTCAATGTGGGGCGCGGTGTCGGTGGTGGCCGCAGCATCCATGGAGAGCAGGGCAATGTCGGCATCGGCGGAATCATCCTGCACCTGCAACGGCTGGCTTTCCGCGGCCACAGCCTTGGTCACGGTGCCATTGTAAATGACGATATCACCGGGCATTGCGGCATCAGACGGCAGATCACCGTCAAAATCCATGGCATAGCCGCTGCCGGTCTCTTCGTTGTACAGCGCGCTGCGCAGCTGGCTGTGCAAAGACAGCACGCTGGAAACCTGCGGGATCGCGCTCTGGGGGATATCGGCATATTTCAGGCAGTAGGAAAGGAACATCACGTCCCATGGGCCGTAGTCGTTGCCGTAGTCGTTGCCGTAGCGGGTGTAGTGGCGCACGGTCTCGCCGTCGGCATCGTCCAGCTGGAAGTTGCGCTCGCTCTGCTCATAGCCCAGCTGGCTCTCGGCTACGGCCAGCAGGTCGTCGGCCCAGTTGCCGCTCAGCGTGGTACCGGTCTGTGCCAGCCATTCGTCCTCGTCCTGCGTGTCGTCCAGCGGGTCGGACAGGCAGTTCACCGTGTGGTGATGCTCCGGCAGGCCGCAGACCAGCACTTCCTCGTAGCAGGCATCGGTGTGGTGGTGCACCGGGGTCTCGATCACAGGATCGACCACCACGGGCTTTGCGGCCACCGGCTCCTCAAACAGGGCCACCGGGTCATAATCGGGGTTCACTTCTTCTACAAGCTCGCCCTCTTCCAGACCGCACACCAGCTCATAGGTGGTGGTGTAGCAGCTGTCGTCGTGGGTGTGACAGAACAGACCACAGATCAGGCTGCCGTCCTCAGGATCAAAGCAGTCATCGGTGTGCTCGTGCTCTTCTTCCAGGCAGGTCAGCTCCCGCACTTCCTGGTAGCAGTCGTCGGTGTGCTCATGGGGCACAAAGATGTACTCCGGCTCTGCGGAATGGGCTGCAATGCCGGGATCATCCGCATCCACGCCGAACGCATCATCATCCATGTCGAATGTATCATCAAAAGACATGTCGTCGTCCGTCATGGTGGCGTTCCAGTCCTCCGGTTCGCCTTCCTCATAGCCGCACACCAGCTGCTTTTCATAGCAGGCAGCGGTGTGCTCGTGCTCCAACTCGCCGCACAGATATTCGGCCGTTTTGGCAATGCCCACGCCGTGCAGCTGCCAGTTCACGAACAGGCTGGTGGTAAGCGCCAGTGCCAGCAACAGCGCAGTATAGCGTCTGGCGCGCTGGTGGTTCCGACGGAACTTTTTCTGATATTCTTTCACAATATCCCGCATGATTCCTAAACCTCCTTAGTGGATCAACGAGAAGTTGGACAAGGGCCATACCCGCAAAAAAACCTTGCCTACGATCTGACTTTTTTCCACACAGCCGATCACACTGCTGCGGCTGTCAATGGAGGTGGCCCGATGGTCACCCAGTACGAAATACCGGTTTTCCGGCACCTGATAGGGAAATTTGATGTCGCATTCGCCCAGAGCCAGTTCATCTACATAGGGCTCATCCAGCGTCTGGCCGTTCACAGTGACCACACCGTCCTCGTCCAGTTCGATCACATCACCGGGCAGGCCGATGATGCGCTTGAGCAGAAGCTTGTTCTGCCAGTAAAATCCGCAAAGGTCGCCGGTCTTCATGTCGCTGTCCTTGACCAGCAGAATGATGTCCCGATCCTGCAGAGTGGGGTTCATGCTGTCGCCGGAGACCTGCAGCACCGGCAGAAACAGGGTGGCCAGCAGCACGGCAACGGCCGCGACCACCAGCAGCGTGTAGACCGTGCTGCGCAGCACCCGCATATAACGGCTGCGGTAGGCCAGACGTTCGCGCTCTGCTTCCACCTCTGCTGTGGATGGAATGGGCGTGAACCTGATCTTTTGCTCTTTCATTTGGCACGCTCCTCCGGCAGGAATTCCGTGCTGTGATAGCCGTCCAGCAGTTCGCTGGCCCGGCGGTCAAAAGCGGCCCGGCGCTGCTGGATCTCCTGCTGCGTCCGGGCAAGCATTGCCTTGCAGTCCGCTTCGGTCTGGGCGCGCTTGCGTGCGGCGGCTTCCGTTTCCGCGTCGCACTGCTGCTGGGTGCGGGCCTTCAGGTTCGCAGCCTCGGTCTGTGCCTGTGCAAGGATCTGCTGGGCTTCGGCTTCCGCCTGAGCGCGCAGAGCGCTGGCAGCGGCATCGGTATTTTTGTTTGCTGCGAGCACTGATGCAACGTATTCATCAGCCGCGGCCTGCGCCGCTTCAAACACCTTGTTCAGCTCCAGTGCAGCCTGCGCAATGGAACCTGCGTTTTCAATATGGATCTGCCGTTCCTGCAGCTGGGCAGACAGGGCAGCGTTTTCTGCCCGGAGCCGGTCCTCGCTCTGCTTGAGCGCCAGAATGATCTCGACTAATTCGGTGCGGCGCATGTGCCGCAGTTCACGGTCTGGCATAATGATCGATTTCTCCCGCAAAAAGTGGTCGGATTGGGCGAACGAAAACTTTCGACAAATACGAAAATTTTCGCACCACAAAACCACATTTGATATATCAGTTTTCGGCGTGAAAGCGCCAGTTTGATGAATGACCTTCCACCTTATATGTTAGCACAGTATGCGTAACAAAAGCGTAACAAAAATGCCTTTTCCGTGCATTTTTTTGCCAAAGCCAAAGAAAAATTGTTTCTTTTGATGTAAACGATTAAAATGCGTTAAAAACAAAAAGAACTGTCCCCACAACGGAGACAGTTCTTGAAAAACAGATGAAAATAGAAGCCGGATCAGAAGCTCTTCAGCAGATCGCCCAGAGTCAGGAAGGACTGGTAGATCACGTTGACATTGTTGATGATGGAGCTTGCACCGGAGAAGATGCGGGCAATGGCGTTGAACACCTTACCGACATTCAGGAAGCTGTTGTAAGCGTCGCGGGCACCACCGTCCAGATAGACCATTTCCTCTTCGCTGATGGAGGCATAGTTTGCGGGCAGTTTCATAGTAGACATGGAGATTTTCCTTTCTATTGATAAAATTGACACAGTGTGTGGAAAGACTTAAATAAAGGCAGCCACGGCCAGCGTGGTGATCAGAGCACCGGCTACCGTCAGAACGCTCAAAATAGGGCCGTCATCGTATTCCTGCGCGGTCTGTTCCGGCTGAGCGGGCGTGGATGTGCTGGTGGAAGTGGTGGCATTTTTCACGGTCCAGTGTGCGTACACAGTGGTATCACCGGTAAACACCGTAGAGGTGCTGATTTTTGTGCCGCCCACCGGCTCGGTATACCAGCCGTCAAAGGTGTAGCCTTCCAGCGCAGGCTGCGCGGGCAGGGCACTGAGTTTGCCGCTCAGATTGGTGGTGACTGCCACAGCGGAGCTGCTGCCGCCCATGGCATCCAAACCAATGGTGTAGACCTGCGAATCCTTGTCTTCTGCGGCAAAGGCAGAGGGCAGTGCACAGCAGAGCAGTGCAGCGCTGAGCAGACCGAGGACCAGCATTTTCAAGATCTTTTTCATATGACTCCTCGCTTTCCTGACGAATTGGGATGTGGTGCCTGCCGGGAACGGAAACACCAGAACAGACCTCGATGTCCCCGCCATGAGGCAGTAGACGAAAAAGCCGGGAAGAGGAGGTTTATTCAATCCTATATTTACCACATATAGTGTAACAAAAGCGCAACAAAATGGGCGTATTCTGTTGTTATGATGAAAAAATTGGTTTTTCACAAATTGCAGGCTGCAAAAGGCGGCACAGAGCCGCCGCAAAAGCGGAAAAGTGGAACCTTCCCCTTGTGGAAAAACAAAGAATATGGTATAATATCTTGCACGATGCGCCATCGCCAAGCGGTAAGGCAGGGGACTTTGACTCCCCCATCGTAGGTTCGACTCCTGCTGGCGCAACCAAAAGCCCCGTCATCCTGAAAAGGCTGACGGGGCTTTTTGCATCACTTTTCCACAAAATGCGGCTGAACGGTGCAAAGCTCAGCGGCGGCGGATCTTTCTGGTGGGCTTGCGGCGGTTCCAGTTGTTCAAAAGGACCCACGCAAAGTAGATGATGATGGAAATAATACTCAATGTTATTACAACTTTGAGGTACAGACTGCCTAAGAATTCCTGAAAACGCGCCACCGTGAACAGCAGCGGGTTCAGGCTGACGTCCTGCCCGGCGATCAGGTCCACCACGCCGATGGTCTCACCGGCCAGCTTCAGCTCCACGGTACCCACCACATCGCCCTGCTGGATGGGCGCACTGACCGCATCCGGCAGGTGGAAATATTTCTGGGTCACGCTGCCGTCGCCGGTGGAAGGCAGCAGGGTCATCATGCTGTCGGCGGGATACAGCTGCAGGGAGCTGGTATCGGAGGAATACTTCACCGGGATCTCGGCCAGCGTAAGGTCGGTGTCCAGCGCGGCCTGAATGGAAAAGCTGTCGAACACCCAGTCCATCAGCTTCACGGTCTCGCACAGGGCCGGGCGACGGTTGGCGTAGCCGAAATCGTCGCAGGTGTCCGGGCTTTGCATCACGCAGAAAATATAGGTGGCACCATCCTTATTGGCCCATGAAACATAGCTCTGATTGCCACTGTCGCTTTTGAATGCGGTCACATCGCACATGCCGCCCTGCATGGCGCTGCGGTAGTATTTGCCGCCGCTGGATTTGCTCAGCGCGGCGTTCTGGCTGACCAGGACAGACGAAGAACGGTGTTTTTCTTTGGCGGGCATGGTAAAGCTGGGCGCACCGGAAACCTCCACAAAGGCATCAAAGCTCATCAGATAGCGCAGGATCAGGTACATATCCACGGCACAGGTCACGTTGCCGCTGTCAATGCCGCAGGCATCCGTCCAGGTGCTGCCGGTGGTGCCGATGCGCTGGGACAGGGTGTTCATCTGGCTCACCCAGCCCGCGAGGTCGCCGCCGGAAAGGGCATAGGCAAGGCCCATGGCGGCTTCGTTGGCGTTGCGGGTCAGCATGGCGTACATGGCTTCGCGGTAGGTAAAGGTCTCGTTGGAGCGCATATCGGCGTTGTTGGTGTTATAAACGTAATCCGAGATGGCAAAGGGCATCTGGAAGGTGTCGTCCAGATGGTCGGCATAGTTGGTCAGCAGCAGGGCAATGGTCATGTACTTTGTCAGACCACCGGCGGATACCTGCTTTGTGCTGTCCTTATCATAGACGATGATATTGGTATCGGTGTTGACGATATAGGCACTCTGTGCCTGCACCTGATAGACCGGGGTGGGGTCGAACATAGCCCCAGCGGGCAGCACAAGGCAGCTGAACAGGACAGCGAACGACAAAACCAGCGCAAAAATACGTTTCATGTGGACAATTCCTTTAAAAAGCGATAATATAAAACAACAGGCAGCACGGCACAAGCGCCGTGCGCCGGGTAAGAACGAGATCACAGCGGAAGGCTGTATTCTTTATAATAACAGGTTTGGCGGGGTGTGACAAGGCTTATTGTGCCGATTTCACATCCGGTCAGGGAGGACAGGAATGGTATATCTGACAGGGGACACCCACGGCGACATCGACCGCTTCAAGCACGGCAAGCTGCGCTGGCTGGGCAAACGGGATACCGTGGTGGTACTGGGCGACTTTGGCTTTGTGTGGGACGGCAGCAAGGAGGAACAGAAAAAGCTGGATTGGCTGCGCAAGCGCCCGTATACCCTGCTGTTTCTGGACGGCAGCCACGAAAACTACGACCTTTTAAAGCAGTATCCCACCGAGGAACGCTTTGGCGGCAAGGTGCAGGCACTGGGCGGCAATGTGTACCATGTGTGCCGCGGCAGTGTGCTGGAATTGGAGAACAAAAAATACCTGTGCTTTGGCGGTGCGGAAAGCCAGGATGTGGAGGATCGGGAACCCGGCGTGAACTGGTGGAGGGAAGAAATGCCTTCGGAGGAGGAATACGCCTTTTGTGAGGAGAACCTTGCAGCGTGCGATTACAAAGTGGATTATGTGCTGACCCACGATGCGCCAAGCAGATTTTTGGATTTTACCGCCCTTGCCAGCGGCGAGACCAACCAGCTGCACAGCTTTCTGGATAAAATTTTGTTGAAGCTGACCTACGACAAGTGGTTTTTTGGCTGCTACCATAAGGATACCCAGCTTTCCACCAAAAGCCGCTGCGTGTTCTGCGATGTGATAAGCATGGGCGAACGGCACGCAAAGCGTTCCGTTCGATAACAGGGGCCGCTGCACCAGCCGTGCAGCGGCTTTTGCATTTGCTGTTGCTTGTGCGCAAAAAATCTCCGGATCAGTTCATGGCTCCGGCTTTCTCGAACATCTGCTGCACCTGCTGTTCCAGCAGTGCGTGCTCCGGCGCTTCCAGCAGCGGGTCGTCGGCCAGCATGGCAACGGCTTCCGCCTGCGCAGCGTGCAGGGTGCGGGTGTCGTTCATCAGGTCGGCGATCTGCAGGGTGGGCAGGCCGTGCTGGCGGCTGCCGAAAAAGTCGCCGGGGCCGCGGGTCTCCAGATCGTACTGCGCCACCGCAAAGCCGTCCGTGGTGCTGCACAAAAATTTCAGCCGCTTTTGTACGTTTTCGCTTTGGTTGTCGCTGACAAGGAAGCACCAGCTCTCCGCTGCACCGCGTCCCACGCGGCCGCGCAGCTGATGCAGGGCGCTCAGACCGTAGCGCTCTGCGTTTTCGATCACCATTACGCTGGCATTGGGCACATCCACACCCACCTCAATGACGGTGGTGGACACCAGTGCGTCCAGCCGTCCGGCTTTGAAGTCCTCCATCACGGCAGCTTTCTCCTTGGGTTTGAGCTTGCCGTGCATCAGGCCTACCCGGCGCTCCGGCAGCAGGGCTTTGGCAATGTCCTCGTAGTAGCTCTTAACGGCGTTCAGCCCGCCATCCGGTGTGTCCTCGATGGCGGGGCAGACCAGATACACCTGCCGCCCGCGCCCGATCTCCTGATCGAGAAAATGGTAGAGGTCGCGCCGCTTTTTGCCGGTGATGCAGCGGGTTTTGACCGGGGTGCGGCCCGGCGGCAGCTCGTCCAGAATGGAGATGTCCAAATCGCCGTAGATGAGCAGGCCCAGCGTGCGGGGAATGGGCGTTGCGCTCATCACCAGCAGGTGCGGATTCGCGGCCTTTTCGGCCAGCATTCCGCGCTGCCGTACCCCAAAGCGGTGCTGCTCGTCGATCACAGCAAGACCCAGCCGGGCAAACTCCACGCCTTCACTGAGGATGGCGTGGGTGCCCACCACAAGGTCGGCTTCGTCGTTCCGGATGGCGGCAAGGGTGGTGCGGCGTGCAGCGGCCTTCATGCCGCCGGTCAGCAGGGCCACCCGCATCCCGAAGGGGGCAAGCATCCGGTTCAGGCCTTCGGCGTGCTGGGTGGCCAGAATTTCTGTCGGGGCCAGCAGCGCGGCCTGATACCCCGCCCGGATGCACGCCCAGATGGCGGCAGCCGCCACCAGCGTTTTGCCGCTGCCCACATCGCCCTGCAAAAGGCGGTTCATGGAAGTCTCGCCCGCCATGTCGGCCAGAATCTCGCTCACGGCCCGGCGCTGGGCTCCGGTGGGGGAAAAGGGCAGGCTGGCCCAGAACAGGGACGGGTCGGCAAGCTGCATGGGCGCACCGGTGGCAGCGGCACCCCGGTTTTTCATCCGGCCAATGCCCAGCTGCAAAACCAGAAGTTCTTCATAGATCAGCCGCCGCCGGGCTGCATAGGCCTGCTCTTCGGTGGCAGGGCAGTGGATGGCCCGCACGGCATCTGCCTTGGAGAGCAGACGGTATTTTGCCAGCATTTCCGGCGGAAGAGGGTCGGGCAGAAGCTCTGCATGGGGCAGCAGCTGCCGCACGCACTTGGCGATGGCATTGCTGGTCAGGCCCTCGGTCTGGGGGTAGACCGCTTCAAAGGGAGAAGCCTTGATCTGCTCGGCGGTGCGCACCTGCGGGTTGACCATCTGGCGGCGCAGCATCCCGCCGGTAACGATGCCTTGAAAATAGTATTCCTGCCCCAGCTGCAGCTTCTGGGCGGCATACGGATTATTGAACCATGTGATCTCCAGACTGGACACATCGTCCCCGGCAGTGATGCGCTCCATCCGCCGCCCGCCCGGCAGGATACGCCCGCCGGGTTTGGCGAACACCTCGGCCCTGACGACGCACTCCACATCGGTGGGCGCTTCGGCGATGGAATAGGGTTTGGTGAAGTCGATATATCTGCGCGGGTAGTGGCACAGCAGGTCGGCCAGCGTCACGATGCCCAGCTTCTCGAACCGCTCAGCGGTTTTGGGGCCAACGCCCTTCAGGTAGCGCACCGGCGTATCCGGGGTGAGGGTGGTATGGTTTTCGGCGGGCATGGCGTGTCAGCTCCTTTCCTGGATGCAATATAGCCATTGTAACACGGAGCGGCAGCGGATGCAAATGGCCCAAAAAGGAAAAACCGGCAGGACCTTTGCCTTTGGGCAGGAACTGTGGTACACTCGGAAGAAAAAGAGGGGAGAATATTTATGGAGATCCGTAAGGGGACCTTAAAGGACTTGGAGGCCATTGCAGCGGTGGAGGCGGCCTGCTTCCCGGCGGCAGAGGCGGCTACGGCAGAGGAGTTTGCCGAGCGGCTGCAGCAGTACGGCGATCATTTTTGGCTGCTGTGGGAGGGGGAAAGGCTGCTGGCCTTTGTGGACGGCTTTTGCACCGACTGGCCGGACCTGACCGATGAGATGTACGCCGACGCCTCCCTCCACCGGGAGAATGGTGCCTGGCAGATGATCTTTGGGGTAAACACCATCCCGGCCTGCCGCAGACAGGGGTACGCCGGGCAGCTGCTGCAGCAGGCCATTGCCGACGCCCGGGCCCAAGGCCGGAAGGGGCTGGTACTGACCTGCAAGGAGGCCCTGGTGCACTACTATGCAAAGTTCGGCTTTGTGAACGAGGGCGTTTCCGGCTCCACCCACGGGGGCGTGGTGTGGTACCAGATGCGGCTGAAGTTCTGAGGGGGACGATCTGGAATGGCCTACGCCTTGCTCCGGCCGTATTCAGCGGAAGAATAATTTTTAAGAGAGCAATGCCGGAGCGTCCGCGGAAGCTCCGGCATTGCATTTTCACTGGAGGGGGCGTAAAGGTAGACGGCATTTGCAGTGCCGCTTTCTGCGAAAGTGCGGCACTGCAGCAGACTTTTCGGCTTAACTGCAAAGTGACCGGTTTCGCTAGAGGCTCTCCCTTTGAGGAAAGACTTCCCCCGTTCCGGGGGAAGATGTCACCGCAGGTGACAAAAGGGGGAGTCTGTCACCGTAGGTGACGGAGAGGGCGAGGAGGCTGATAGGGAACAACGCAAAACAAAAAAATCCCGGAAGCTTCAGCTTCCGGGAATCTTTTGGAGGTGACGACCAGATTTGAACTGGTGGATGAGGGTTTTGCAGACCCTTGCCTTACCACTTGGCCACGTCACCATATTCGGAGCAACTGTTGCTGCTCCATTTGGAGCGGCCGACGAGGCTCGAACTCGCTACCTCCACCTTGGCAAGGTGGCGCT